>Ga0256839_1001925_pt1 | contig 24205 bp, 34 predicted proteins | sample 354166metaG_FD_185968 | JGI IMG/M metagenome (GOLD analysis project Ga0256839, IMG submission 185968) | Hydrothermal vent microbial communities from Mid Atlantic Ridge, Atlantic Ocean - 354-166 | ecosystem: Environmental > Aquatic > Marine > Hydrothermal vents | place: Atlantic Ocean: Mid... | reverse complement strand
AGCCATGGCGAAGGAGGTATTTCAGCGGACGAAGCCGCACGTGAACATAGGTACGATTGGTCATGTGGATCATGGGAAGACGACGTTGACGGCGGCCATTACGCAGGTATTGTCGAAGCGGGTGTCGGACCCGGTGAATCAGCCGCGGACGTTTGATTCGATTGACAATGCGCCGGAGGAGCGGGAGCGGGGGATTACGATAGCGACGGCGCATGTGGAGTATGCGACGGAGAAGCGGCATTATGCGCATGTGGATTGTCCGGGTCATGCGGATTATGTGAAGAACATGATTACGGGGGCGGCTCAGATGGACGGGGCGATTTTGGTGGTGGCGGCTACGGATGGTCCGATGCCTCAGACGCGGGAGCACATTTTGTTGGCGCGCCAGGTGGGAGTTCCGTACATTGTGGTGTTTTTGAACAAGGTGGATTTGGTGGATGATGAGGAGTTGTTGGAGTTGGTGGAGATGGAGGTTCGGGAGTTGTTGAGTCAGTATGAGTTTCCGGGGGATGAGGTGCCGGTGATTCGGGGGAGTGCGTTGTTGGCGTTGCAGGGTGAGCCGGAGTGGGAGGATCGGATTATGGAGTTGATGGAGGCGGTGGACGAGTACATACCGACGCCGGTGCGAGAGAAGGACAAGCCGTTTTTGATGCCGATAGAGGATGTGTTTTCGATAACGGGTCGTGGTACGGTGGTGACGGGTCGAATAGAGCGTGGGGTGGTGAAGGTAGGGGATTCGGTGGAGATTATTGGTTTGCGAGAGGAGAAGTTGACGTCGGTGGTGACTGGGGTGGAGATGTTTCGGAAGCAGTTGGAACAGGGAGAGGCTGGGGATAATGTGGGTTTGTTGTTGCGGGGTATTGGGAAGGATGATGTGGAGCGGGGGATGGTGGTTTGTGCGCCGGGTAGTGTGACGCCGCATCGGGAGTTTGAGTGTGAGGTGTACGTATTGTCGAAGGAGGAGGGGGGACGTCACACGCCGTTTTTCAATGGTTATCGTCCGCAGTTTTATTTTCGGACGACGGATGTGACGGGTGATATTATGTTGCCGGAGGGGGTTGAGATGGTGATGCCTGGGGACAATGCGCGTTTTCGGGTGAAGTTGATATATCCGGTGGCGATGGAGGAGGGTTTGCGTTTTGCGATTCGCGAGGGAGGTCGGACGGTGGGGGCCGGCGTCGTCACCAAAATCCTCGACTGAAAATCCGCCGTTTTTGAATAAACCTGTGGTGGGGGCACGCGTTAACGTGCCCCTACCCTTTGACTTGTCGAGCAAGAGAGGCGATGGCCAGCCAGAAGATCCGTATCAAACTGAAATCATACGACCATACGCTGATCGACAAGAGTGCGGAGAAGATTATCCGCACCGTGAAGGCAACCGGCGCGGTGGTCAGTGGGCCGATTCCGCTGCCTACCGAACGTACGGTCATCACGGTGCTGCGGAGTCCGCACATTGACAAGGAGAGCCGCGAGCAGTTTGAAATTCGCCGTCATAAGCGGCTCATAGACATCTTGTCGACCAGCAGCAAGACGGTCGACGCACTGATGAAGCTGGAATTGCCCAGCGGTGTCGATGTAGAGATCAAGGTGTAAAGGCGGCAACAGGCTGCCATAAGCTGTGGGCACAGGGCACCATGAGTGGAATGCTTGGAAGAAAAATCGGAATGACCCAGGTCTTTGACGAGGCCGGAAACTGTATTCCCTGCACCATCATTCAGGCCGAGCCGAACGCGGTGGTGCAGGTGAAGACGGCCGAAGGCAAAGACGGGTATGATGCCGTGCAGTTGGGCTACGGCGAACGCAAGCCCAAGCGCACCACCAAGGCTATGCTTGGCCATTTTGAGAAGGCCGGCGTTTCGCCCAAACGGGTGCTTCGCGAGTTCAAGAACTTTGTGCTGGACGTAAAGCCCGGCGACGAGGTGCGCGTCGAGCAGCTCTTTGAAGAAGGAGAGTTCATCGACGTGGTAGGCATCTCGAAAGGCCGAGGCTTTCAGGGGGTGGTCAAGCGCCATGGATTCAGTGGCGTGGGCACCCGCACGCACGGCCAGCATAACCGGGAGCGGGCGCCTGGTTCGATCGGAGCCTCTTCGTTCCCTTCGCATGTGTTCAAGGGCATGCGCATGGCCGGACGCATGGGCAACCAACGGGTGAAGGTAAAAAACCTTCAGGTGGTGCGCATCTTCCCTGAGCAGAATCTGATTCTGGTCAAAGGCGCCGTTCCGGGCCCCCGTAACGGCATCGTCGAGTTGCACAAGAAGGTCCAGTAGCGGACCCGTTGAAAGGGGACGACGTCATGGAACTGCAGGTATATCGGCTGGACGGAAGCGAAAGCGGCCGCACGGTAACGCTCGATCCTACGGTGTTCGAGATCGAGCCAAACGATCACGTGCTCTGGCTGGACGTCAAGCGGATCGAAGCGAACCGGCGGCAGGGTACGCATAAGGTGAAAAACCGGGCGGAGAATGCCCACAGTACCCGTAAGCTGTATCGGCAGAAAGGAACCGGCTATGCCCGGGCGGGTGACGCCAAGTCGCCCATTCGTCGGGGCGGAGGTACGGCGCATGGACCGCAGCCTCGCTCCTACGAATTGAAGGTCAACCGCAAGACCAGGCGATTGGCGCGGCGCTCGGCACTGAGCTATAAGGCAAAGGCTGAGGCGATTCGGGTAGTGGAAGACTTTACGTTTGAACAGCCCAGCACCCGCCGCTTGCTGGAGGTGCTCGACGCTCAGGGGCTGGCCGGTCGAAAGGTGTTGCTGCTGACCGGCAGCCATAATCCCACGCTGTATCTGTCGAGTCGCAACCTGCCCAAAGTGCGGGTGCTGGAAGCCCGGAATGCATCGACGCGGGACCTGCTGGATGCGCAGGTGCTGCTGATGCAGGAAAGTGCCGTTGAGGTGCTGAACCAGCAGTTGCGCAGCGCACCGGTGGCCGCATAATCAAACCGGCTGAGATCAGACCATGAGCAAGCACCCGATTCTGATCCGTCCGCTGGTGACGGAGAAGCTCTCGCAGCAGATGGAAGAAGGGCGCTACGCCTTTATCGTTGCGAAAGACGCGAACAAGATTGAAATCCGTAAGGCGGTTGAAGCGATGTATCCGGGCGTCAAGGTCAAAAAAGTGCGCACCATGATCATGCCCGGTAAACGCCGTCGGCAATTTACCCGGCGAGGGGTAACGGAAGGGCGCACGGGCGCTTACAAAAAGGCAATCGTGACCCTGACGCCCGATAGCCCGCGGATCGACTTCTTCGAGAACGTGTGAGTGTGAACCAGGCAGGCGCAAAGCCCTGCAAAAGGCAGCTATGCCTGCCGCAGACTGCGTAAACGACCATGCCGATTCGCAAACGGAAACCGGTAACGCCTGGTCAACGCCAGTATTCGGTTTCGACGTTTGAGGAGATCACCAAGGATACCCCGGAAAAAAGCCTGCTGGCGCCGCTGAAAAAGCGGGCCGGCCGTAACAATCAGGGGCGCATTACCACCCGGCATCAGGGAGGTGGCCATAAACGGCGCTATCGAATCATTGACTTCAAGCGGGACAAAGACGGCATTCCCGCACGGGTGGTCAGTATCGAATACGACCCGAACCGTTCGGCGCGCATCGCACTGTTGGCCTATGCCGATGGCGAAAAACGCTACATCATTGCGCCGAATGAAATTAAAGTCGGGCAAATTGTGATGAACGGGCCGGATGCCCCCCCAGAGCCGGGGAATTGCCTGCCCCTGGAGAATATCCCGGTGGGGTCCTATGTGCATTGCATTGAAATGAAACCCGGAAAAGGGGCCCAGATTGCCCGGGCAGCCGGCACTTACGCTCAGCTCATGGCTCGGGAGGGCAACTATGTTACCTTGCGTTTGCCCTCCGGCGAAATTCGGCTCATTCATGTGAAGTGCCGGGCAACCATCGGGACAACGAGCAACCCGGATCACATGAACATCGACCTCGGGAAGGCTGGCCGCAGCCGCTGGCTGGGTATCCGTCCCAAAGTGCGCGGCGTGGCTATGAATCCTATCGACCACCCGATGGGAGGAGGTGAAGGGCGGCACTCAGGAGGGCATCCGCGTTCACCCTGGGGACAGCCCGCCAAAGGTTACAAGACCCGGAAGCGTAACAAACCTTCAGACAAATATATTCTGCGTCGTCGTAACGCTGCCAAGTAAAGCACGACGCTTAAGCAAAACGCAGAGAAGCGGATATGGCGCGTTCGCTAAAAAAAGGACCCTACGTCCATTATAAGCTGCTGAAAAAGGTCGAAGAGCTCAACAGGACCGGCGAGAAAAAGGTGATCAAGACCTGGAGCCGGGCCTCCATGATCATTCCCGAGTTTGTCGGCCATACCTTTGCCGTGCACAACGGCCGGCAGTTTATCCCGGTCTACGTGACCGAAAACATGGTGGGACATCGGCTGGGCGAGTTTGCACCGACGCGGACCTTCCGCGGGCATGCGGGCGACAAAAAGGATAAGCGTGGCCGTCGATAAGCCTTTGTAAAAGAGCAATGGAAGCCAGAGCGATCAACAAATACATTCGAAGCTCGCCGCGCAAGATGCGCGTGGTGGTCAATGCGGTACGTGGTAAGCGGGTGGCCGAGGCCCTGGCCATCCTACGCCATCTGCCGCATCGGGCAGCACGCCCTATCGAAAAGACCATCCGCTCGGCTGTCTACAACCTGATTGAAAAGAACCCCGAAGAGCGGATCGACGAGGCGGCCTTGGTCATCCGGGATATTCGGGTGGACGATGGGCCGCGGCTCAAGCGCTGGCGGGCCGCTCCTCGCGGACGGGCTGTCCCTATCCGGCGTCGCATGAGCCATCTGACCGTGGTCGTGGCCACCACGGATGAGTCTGCGGAAGAAGCTTGAGAAGGGGCGAGCAAGATTTTCAACTGCAAGCAAAGCGCATTATGGGTCAGAAAACACACCCGATAGGATTCCGGCTGGGCGTCATTCGAGGCTGGTTTTCCAGCTGGTATGCCGAAAAGGATCTACCGGAGAAGCTCATTGAAGATGAGGAGATCCGGCGCTATCTGCACGCGCGACTGAAGCGTGCGGGCCTGAGCCGGGTGGTGATTGAACGTACCCCCAAGCGGGTGATCCTGACCTTGCATACCAGCCGTCCGGGCGTTGTGATCGGCCGGGGTGGGCAGGAAGTCGAGAAGCTGCGGGAAGAGTTGCAGAAACTGACCGGAAAAGAAATCCAAATCAACATCAGCGAAATCAAGCGGCCGGAGTTGGATGCCAGCTTGGTAGCCCAGAACATTGCCCAGCAGTTGGAAGGCCGTGTTTCTTTCCGGCGGGCCATGAAGCAGGCCATTACGGCGGCCATGCGCATGGGGGCTGAGGGCATTCGTATCAAGGTTTCCGGTCGCCTTGGAGGGGCCGAGATGAGTCGTACTGAGCAGTACCTGGAAGGCCGCGTCCCCCTGCATACGCTCCGGGCCAATATTGACTATGCCCAGGCGACGGCCTACACGATTTACGGCACCATCGGCGTAAAGGTCTGGATCTTCCTGGGAGAAATTATTGGCAAGCCGGACTTGAGTCCGAATGCGTTGATTCAGCGGCAACAGCAGCAGACGCTGGAGCAGCCCGAGCGGCGCCGTCGGCGCCGGGCACGCCGTGCTGGTCGTCGCGCTGCGGAAGAGGAAAGCTAACCCTGAACCCCGCGGGGGTGCCCTAAACCCTCGCCGTAAGTGAAGCGGAGGTACGAGCCATGTTAATGCCCCGACGCACCAAGTACCGCAAGCAACAGAAAGGCCGTATTCGGGGCCTGGCTTCCCGCGGTACGCAGTTAGAATTTGGTGATTTCGGGATCAAAGCATTAGAGCCGGCGCGTATAACCGCCCGGCAGATCGAAGCAGCCCGCGTGGCCATCACGCGGAAGTTGAAGCGTACCGGTAAGGTTTACATCCGCATTTTCCCGGATAAACCCGTGACCAAAAAGCCGGCCGAAGTCCGTATGGGTAAAGGGAAGGGCTCGGTCGAGTTCTGGGTTGCGGTCGTGCAGCCGGGACGCATTCTTTTCGAGGTGGGAGGAGTGCCCGAGGAGTTGGCGCGTGAGGCACTCCGCCTGGCCTCCCATAAGCTGCCGATTAAGACCAAGTTTGTCATGCGGCCCGAATTGGTCGCTACCTCAAGACGCTAACCCAAACCTGGGACGCGGGCTATGAAGCCGAAAGAAATCCGTGCAATGAGCCTGGAGGAAATTGCCCAGCGCATTCGGACCGAGGAGGAAGAGCTGCGACAGCTGCGCTTCCAGCATGCGGTGGCGCAGCTCGAAAATCCCATGCAGCTGCGTAACAAGCGTCGGCTTATTGCACGGTTGAAGACCATCTACAATGAAAAGCTTCGGGAAGCCCAGCAAGCTTCCGCCAGTGAATAAACCCGGTAGTTGGTGAGGGTAAAGGCTCACCAAGCCGTCAGAAAATAGCTATGGCGAACGAACAGCAGACGCAAAAGACACAGCGCGGACGCCGGAAAGAGCGGATCGGGGTGGTCGTCAGCAATAAAATGGACAAGACGATCACGGTCGCTGTCGAGCGACAGATCAAGCATCCGCTCTACGGCAAATACATCAAGCGCACTACGAAACTGATGGCCCACGACGAAAACAACGAGGCCAGGGAGGGCGACGTTGTCCGTATCATGGAGACGCGGCCGCTCTCAAAGCGTAAGCGCTGGCGCCTCGTTGAGATCATCGAACGGGCCAAGTAAAGCCCAGAAACGACCATGATTCAGCAGGAAAGCAGGCTGGTTGTCGCCGATAACAGCGGGGCAAAAGAGGTGCTCTGCATTCGGGTACTGGGTGGAAGCCATAAGCGCTACGCCCGCGTGGGCGACAAGATTGTCGTTTCGGTTAAGTCGGCGATTCCCGGTGGTAGTGTGAAAAAGGGCGACGTGGTCAAGGCCGTCGTCGTCCGCACCAGAAAGGAGTACCGCCGGCCTGACGGAACCTATATCCGTTTTGATGACAACGCGGCGGTTTTGATCAACAACCAGGATGAGCCAATTGGCACTCGTATCTTTGGGCCCGTAGCGCGTGAGTTGCGCGACAAGCGCTTCATGCGCATTATCTCACTGGCCCCCGAGGTGGTCTGAGCCGCCGCCTACAACCTAAGCGTTGCAGAAGGCCATGCCGCGTAAAAAAAATAAACAACCCAAGCTGCACGTAAAACGGGGCGATCTGGTGCGCGTGATCGCCGGCAATGACAAAGGCAAGGAGGGACGCATTCTGCGCGTCTTCCCCAAGAAACAGCGGGTGATTGTGGAAGGCGTGAACCTGCGCATCCGGCATGTGCGGCCCAGCCCGAAATACCCGCAGGGTGGGCGCATCCAGCAGGAAATGCCCATCCACGTTTCGAACGTAATGCCGCTTGATAGCAACGGGCGGCCTACCCGAGTGGGCCGCAAATGGGTAGAAGACCCGGCTACTGGACGCGGACGCTGGGTGCGCTATGCGAAAACCACGGGTGAAGAGCTGGATCGCTGAGGCCGGCATGCGCCAAAGCCCAGAATAGAAGGGAGCCATGACTTACATTCCGCGACTGAAAAAAAAGTATCGGGAAGAAGTGGTACCCGCCCTGATGAAACAGTTCGGGTACCGCAATGTGATGGAAGTGCCCCGCCTGGTTAAAATATGCGTTAACAAAGGCGTGGGTGAGGCTGCCCAGAACAAAAAACTGCTGGACGACGCGATCGAAGAAATCCGGCTGATTACCGGACAACATCCAGTGGTGCGTCGTGCCAAAAAGAGCATTTCCAACTTCAAAATTCGTAAGGGGATGCCCGTAGGCGTGTCGGTCACGTTACGGGGAGATCGGATGTACGAATTCTTTGATCGGCTCGTCACACTGGCGCTGCCTCGGATGCGGGATTTTCGGGGCGTATCGGACCGTAGTTTCGACGGGCGGGGCAACTACACGCTGGGCATTCCCGAACAGATTATCTTTCCCGAGATCGACGTGGACAAGGTCGAACGCATCAGCGGCTTCGATATCACGTTCGTAACCACGGCGAAAACGGATGAAGAAGCCTATGCCCTGCTGAAATTGCTGGGCATGCCCTTTGTCCGTCGGGAGGAACCGAAAGCAAAGGCAGCATAAGGCGCTATGGCAAAGAAATGCTGGATGGCACGCGAGCAGAAACGCCGTAAACTGGTCGCCAAGTACGCCGAAAAGCGGCGTCAGCTCAAGGAGGCAGGAGACTGGATTGGGCTCCAGAAGCTCCCGCGCAATTCCAGTCCGGTCCGGCTGCGGAACCGCTGTCCGCTGACAGGACGGGCGCGGGGCTACTTGCGCAAGTTCGGCGTCTCGCGTATCGTCTTTCGCCAGATGGCTCTGGAAGGGAAGATTCCCGGGGTGCGCAAAGCCAGCTGGTAATCCTGATTGCAGTTAACGGTAACAACTATGAGTGGGCTTACGGATCCAATTGCCGACTACCTGACCCGTCTGCGCAATGCGCAGATGGCGCGGAAAGTGTATGTCGATATTCCTGCTTCCAAGCTGAAGCGGGCCATCACCCAGATTCTGGTGGATAAAGGCTATGTGCAGCGCTACCTGGATATTGACGACGGCAAACAGGGGCTGCTGCGCATCTACTTGAAGTACGACCGGAATGGCAATCCGGCGATTCGGGAGCTGAAGCGCGTTTCCAAACCTGGACGGCGTCAGTATGTAAGCGCTGATGCGTTGCCGCGGGTACGTAACGGCCTGGGGGTCGCTATTATCTCGACCTCACAGGGTGTCATGACCGATAAAGAGGCGCGCAAGCTGCACATTGGCGGCGAAGTTTTGGCCTACGTGTTCTAAGCAACCGAGAGCCACGGATTTGCTTCACAGCTAAACAAGGCAAACCATGTCGCGGATAGGGAAACTGCCGATCCATCTGCCCGATGGCGTGCGCGTTGAGGTCGCTCCCAATAATGTAGTGACCGTGAGCGGTCCCAAAGGGACGCTCACGCTACAGGTGGATCCGGATATTACGGTAGAAGTCCAGGACAAGACGGTCCGCGTGTTGCGCCCGACCGATCAGAAACGGCATCGGGCGCTGCACGGACTCTACCGTGCCCTGATTCAGAATATGGTGACGGGGGTAACCCAGGGCTACCGCAAAGAATTGGAAATCATTGGCATTGGATTCCGGGCCACGATGTCGGGCAATCTGCTGGAGCTGGCACTGGGGTATTCCCACCCCATTTATTTTGTGCCTCCCGAAGGAATCAAGATCTCTGTGCGGAGTGAGCGTGGAAGCAACCCGATTGTCATAGTCGAGGGGATTGACAAGCAGCTGGTCGGGCAGGTGGCGGCCAAGATTCGCTCGCTGCGGCCGCCGGAGCCCTACAAGGGCAAAGGTATTCGCTATGTGGGCGAATACGTGCGGCGTAAGGCTGGTAAGACAGCCGGCCGCTAAGGCTTGCTTGTGTCGTTAACTACCGGAAGGTCGGTAATCTTCCGGAAAACATGCTGAGACGACCATGATTAACGAGTTAAAGCGCAAAAAGGAACGTCGGGCCCGCGTTAAGCGCGGCCTGAAGAAAAAAATTCGCGGTACGCCGGAACGTCCACGCCTGTGCGTGTATCGGTCCAACAAGCATATTTATGCTCAGGTGATTGACGATACGCGGGGGCATACGCTGGCCGCTGCTTCAAGCCTGGAAAGCGATATGCCGTCCGGAAGCAAGATGGAAATCAGCCGGGAGGTAGGGCGGCGGGTTGCACAGCGAGCCCTGGCAGCCAAGGTGACCAAGGTGGTGTTTGACCGAAACGCCTACAAATACCACGGCCGGGTCAAGGCACTGGCTGAGGGCGCCCGTGAAGGCGGCCTTCAGTTCTGAGCTCCGGCATTGGACAAAGGGGACAGAAGACTATGGCACAGCAGAGAAAAAGTCGTAACCGCAATCGCCGTCGACAGCGCCAACGTGCTGCAGTTGAACAGCAGCAGTGGATCGAACGGCTGGTGTCGGTCAAGCGCGTGGCCAAGGTCGTGCAGGGCGGACGGCGCTTTTCCTTCAGCGCGGTAGTTGTTGTCGGCGATGGAGATGGACTGGTCGGATCGGGCGTAGGCAAGGCGCGTGAGGTAGCCGACGCCATCGCCAAGGCCACTGAGAATGCCAAGAAGAACCTGATCCGCGTCCCGATTCGGCATGGCACCATTCCCCATCCGGTGATTGGCCGGCAGGATGCCGCCCGTGTGCTGCTGAAGCCGGCTGCTCCCGGTACCGGCGTGATCGCGGGTAGTGGCGCGCGTGCCGTGCTGGAATGCGCCGGCATCACCGACGTGCTCTGTAAGGCGCTGGGATCGACCAACCCTTACAACCTGGTGGCGGCGACCATGAAGGCGCTGGAGCAACTGGAGGACCCGCTGGAAGTTGCTCAGCGCCGGGGCGTCTCGCTGCAGAAGGTGTTTGAAGGATGACGTGATGGACCACGGAAGGACCTATGGCAGCCAAAAAGCAAAAGAAGCAAAAGAAGTTGAAAATTACGCAGGTACGCAGCGTGATCGATTACCCGGCGCGGCAGCGCCGCACGCTGGAGGCGCTGGGCCTGCGACGCATTGGCCGCACGGTGGTCCACAACGATACGCCCCAGATTCGGGGCATGATTAAAAAGGTGGAGCACCTGGTTCGGGTCGAAGAAATCGAAGCATAAAGCACGCGCAATCCGTGCGTAAAACGGTTGGACGACCATGGATCTGAGTCGATTGAAACCGGCAAAAGGAGCCGTTCGCAAACGTAAGCGACTGGGACGGGGCGTGGGGTCAGGCTATGGCGGACACAGCTCCACGCGTGGTACAAAAGGGCAGAAGTCGCGGAGCGGCCAGAAGATTCCAGCTTACTTTGAAGGAGGACAGATGCCGCTGGTGCGGCGCGTGCCCAAACGTGGTTTTCGCAGTCCGTTCCGGAAGGAATACCGGATCATCAATCTCGGCGACCTGGCCCGGTGGATTGAGGCTGGCCGTCTTTCGGCAGACGCTCCGATTACGCCGGAGACGCTGGTAGCTGCCGGTCTGGCGCGGAAGCGCGATCGCATCAAGATTCTGGGTGACGGGGAGCTCTCGGTGGCGCTGCAGCTTTCAGCGCATGCCTTCAGCGCATCAGCCCGTCAGAAGATTGAAGCGGCTGGCGGCACGGCTACGGTGATTACCTGACCCTTAAGCGCAGCTGCGTCTCTTGAAGAGACGTCAAGCCTACAGCAAATTATGGCGGGTTTCACAGAAAGCATTCGCAACATCTGGAAGATTGAGGAGCTGCGGCAGCGTGTGCTCTACACGCTCGGCTTGCTGGTCGTTTATCGGATCGGCACCTATGTGACGCTGCCCGGCGTAGATGCCCATATTCTGGCCGAGGTCAATCGACAGGCGGGTACCAATAACTTGTTTGGCCTGATCGATCTGTTCGTCGGAGGCGCCTTTTCCCAGGCGGGCATCTTTGCGCTGGGCATCATGCCCTATATCACGGCCTCCATCATTATTCAGCTAATGGGCGCCGTCGTACCCTACTTCCAGAAACTGCAACGTGAAGGGGAAGAAGGCCGCCGTAAGATTACGCAACTGACCCGCTATCTAACGGTCGGGATCACGGCTCTGCAGGCTGTAGGCTATGCGATCAACCTGCGCTACGGTGCTACCGGACAGGCCATCATCGTCAGTCCGGCCTTTTTTATGTTGATCGCCGTCATTGTGCTAACGGCCGGTACGGTCTTCGTCATGTGGCTGGGCGAGCGGATCACAGAAAATGGCATTGGCAATGGCATTTCGCTCATCATCATGGTAAGCATCATTGCCTTTCTGCCGCAGGCCGTTTACAACGAGTTTACACTCAAAGACAACCTGTTCATTGTGCTGTTGGAGCTGGCCGTTTTTGTGGTGATTACAGCAGGCGTGGTGCTGGTAACGCAGGGGACACGCCGCATTCCTGTGCAGTATGCTAAACGGGTGGTAGGACGCCGGGTCTATGGAGGGGTAACGCAGTACCTGCCCCTTCGCGTCAATGCGGCCGGCGTGATGCCGATCATCTTTGCCCAGTCGATCATGTTTGTGCCTGCGACGATCGCGACCTTTTTCCCGGGAAGCGATTTTATGCAGCAGTTCGGGAGCTTTTTCTCGGATATCTCGGGGTGGGGCTATTCCTCGCTCTTTTTCGTGCTGGTGGTATTCTTTACCTATTTCTACACCGCCATTGCCGTGAATCCTCGCGAAATGGCGGACACGCTAAAGCGGCAAGGAGGCTTTATCCCGGGTGTGCGACCGGGGAAACAGACCAGTGATTTCATTGATACGATCCTGACACGTATCACGCTGCCCGGCGCTATTTTTCTAGGGATTGTGGCGATCATCCCGGCTTTTGCCATGCGGGCAGGTGTAACGGCCGGCTTTGCCCACTTTTTTGGCGGCACCAGCCTGCTCATCATCGTGGGCGTGATGCTCGACACGCTGCAGCAAATCGAAAGTCACCTGCTCATGCGGCACTATGAAGGATTCATGAAGGGGACACGCGTACGTGGCCGACGTTTCTAAACGCCCGGATCTATGATTCATATCAAAACAGAAAAAGAAATTGACATCCTGCGTCAATGCGCCGAGCTGGTGGGCCGCACCTTGGCCACGGTGGCCCGCTATATTCGTCCGGGCGTGACCACGGCGGAACTGGATGCGATTGCCGAAGACTTTATTCGGACGCAGGGAGCGGAACCGGCCTTTAAAGGCTATCGGGTGGGCCGGCAGGTCTATCCGGCCACGCTGTGTGTCTCCGTAAACGACCAGGTGGTGCATGGTATTCCGGGCGATTATCAGTTGCAGGAAGGGGATGTGGTGTCGGTAGACTGCGGTGTGCGGTATCGAGGCTTCTACGGCGATAGCGCCTATACCTTTGGGGTAGGCATGCTGGATCCAGAGAACGTGCGGCTTTGCCGGGTGACGTATGAAGCGCTGGAGAAAGGCGTGGCGCAGGCTGTAGCCGGCAAGCGTATCGGCGATATCAGCCATGCTATTCAGCAGCACTGTGAGGCGGCGGGTTATGGGGTGGTTCGGGCACTGGTCGGACACGGGATTGGACGGCGGCTTCATGAAGAGCCGCAGGTGCCCAACGTTGGGCGGGCAGGGACAGGCCGGCGGCTGCGTGTGGGGATGACGCTCTGTGTGGAACCTATGGTCAATCGAGGAACGTATGAGGTGCGCCTTGCAGAAGACGGGTGGACTGTTCACACGGCAGATGGGCAGCCTTCGGCCCATTACGAACACATGATCGTGGTGCGGACCGGGCAGCCTGAAGTGCTCACGACGTTTGCCTATATCGAAGAGGTGGTCGAAGCTCCTTATAAACAGACCGCAGCATCCCCACATGGCGAAGCAGAAACCCATTACGCAGGACGGTGAGGTGATCGAAGCCCTACCCAATGCACAGTTTCGCGTACGGCTGGACAACGGCCACGAGATTCTGGGCATTCTTTCGGGTAAAATGCGCATGCACTATATCAAAATTCTGCCCGGCGACCGTGTGAAGGTAGAGTTGTCGCCCTATGATCTGACGCGAGGGCGGATTGTGTATCGTTATAAATAAACGTTCACGAACCCCGCAACGGCTAAGGCGTTTACACCCCCCTGCTTGGTGGTTTCAGGAGGTTCACCTAAAGCGCAAAGCATTATGAAGGTACGTGCCAGTGTGAAGAAGCGGAGTGCTGATGACAAGATCGTGCGGCGGAAAGGACGCATCTACGTTATCAATAAAAAGAATCCCCGCCACAAGCAACGTCAGGGCTGAGGGTGGGGCAAACCGGTAGAGGCTATGCCACGAATCGCAGGTGTTGACATCCCGCTCCATAAACGCGGAGAGATTGCGCTGACCGCGATTTACGGAATTGGAAAATCGCGCGCCAAAGAGATCCTCAACCGGGTGGGGGTCGACCCCAACACGCGCCCGAAAGACTGGACCGACGAGCAAACACGGGCAATTCGTCGGCTCATTGAGCAGGAGTATGTGGTTGAAGGGCAGCTCCGAGCTGAAGTGCAGATGAATATCAAGCGGCTGATGGACATCGGCTGCTACCGGGGTATCCGGCATCGGCTGGGGCTGCCCGTGCGCGGACAGCGAACCCGCACCAATGCCCGTACCCGCAAAGGACCTCGGAAGACAGTGGCCGGGAAAAAGAAGGCTACGAAGAAGTAATCCTGGAACACAGCCATGGCGAAAAAGCAGCGCAGCTCGCGCAAAAAAAAGGTTATTGTTGAGCAGAACGGGCAGGCACATATTCAGTCTACTTTCAACAATACCATTGTCACCATTACGGACCAGTATGGCAACACGATTGCCTGGTCCAGTGGGGGCAAGGAAGGGTTTAAGGGGAGTCGTAAAGGGACGCCCTATGCAGCGCAGATGGCTGCCACATCAGCGGCCAAGGAGGCTTATGAACTGGGACTGCGCCGGGTGGACGTCTTTGTGAAAGGGCCCGGGTCAGGCCGCGAGTCGGCCATTCGCGCTCTGGCAGCGGCCGGTCTGGAGCTGCTGACGATTCGAGACGTCACACCGGTGCCACACAACGGCTGCCGGCCGCCGAAACGGCGCCGCGTCTGAGGCGCGTTTCGGCATAAGTCCGGTCACGGCAGCAGAAAAGGTGTTGCCGTGCGTTTGTCTTTCCAGAACCAATTTGCATTCATCCGACAAACGAGACCAGAACGACAATGGCCCGCTATCGAGGCCCCAAACAGAAGATCGCCCGGCGCTTCGGGGAACCCATCTTTGGCCCGAGTAAGGCGCTGGAACGCAAGCCGTACCCGCCCGGTCAGCACGGACGTACGCGCCGGGCCAAAGAAAGTGAGTATGCTGTCCAGCTGAAAGAAAAGCAGAAGGTCAAGCACATTTACGGCCTGCTGGAGCGTCAATTTCGCAACCTGTTCGAAAAAGCCTCGCGTAAGAAGGGCATCACGGGAGAGAACCTCCTGAAGATGCTCGAAGCGCGGCTGGACAACACGGTCTATCGCATGGGCTTTGCCCGTACGCGCCGGCAGGCACGCCAGCTGGTTGTCCACCGCCATATTATGGTGAACGGCCAGATCGTCAACATTCCATCCTATCAGCTGCGGCCCGGCGATGTAGTAGCCGTACGACCCAAAAGCCGTCAGCTGACGGTTATTCAGGATAACATCAAACGGTTGCGTCGGAACTTTCCCTGGCTGGAAGTCGATCGTAAGGCAATGCAGGGGAAGTTCCTGGACTACCCAAACCGGGAAGATATTCCCGAAAACATCCGCGAGCACCTGATCGTCGAGCTCTACTCCAAGTAAGCCGGCGGCAGGAAGCGCGGATGGAGGTGCCGGAGAAAAGCTTTCCGGGTCTGGCGATCGATAAAACCCAGAACTGACCATGAACAACTACATGGTGCAATTGCCCGAAGGCGTTCGTGTGGAAGAGGCGACGGAAACGTTCGGGCGCTTTGTGATTCAGCCGCTGGAACGTGGCTATGGCGTCACGATTGGCAATGCCCTGCGGCGCGTACTGCTTTCTTCGTTGCCAGGCGTTGCCATCACAGCCGTAAAGATTGATGGCGTCCAGCACGAGTTTTCAACCATCCCGGGCGTTACCGAGGACGTCGCTGAGATCATCCTGAACCTAAAAGGCGTGCGCTTTAAGGCCAAGGATACAACCGACGCGAACATCCGGCTTTCGCTGAAAGGGCCACATGTATGGACAGCCCGAGATATCGGCGAAGCCACCAGTCATTACGAAGTGCTGAATCCGGATCATTACATTGCCACGCTGGCCGAAGGCGCCGAGGTGAACCTGGAGCTGCGCATGGGGCGGGGGCGTGGCTATGTGCCGGCCGAAGAGAACAAGTTGCCGGATGACCCCATCGGCGTGATCGCGATCGACGCGATCTTCACCCCCATCAAAAACGTGCGCTACACGATTAAGCCCACGCGCGTAGGCCAGAAAATTGAGTACGAACGGCTGGAATTGGAAATTACCACGGACGGCTCGATCGCTCCAGAGGAGGCGCTCATGCAGGCGGCCACTATCCTGCGTGACCACATCAATCTGTTCATCACCATGGAGAGCGAGCCCCAGCCTGAGGTCCAGAAAAAAGAAGTGGATGCCGAAGTGCAGCGCATCCGCGAGCTGCTATCCCAGCCGGTTGATGAACTCGACCTGTCGGTGCGGGCTCAGAACTGCCTGAAAGCAGCAAATATCCGCACGATCGGCGACTTGGTGCGGCGACAGGAGTCGGAGATGCTCAAGTTCCGGAACTTCGGCCGTAAGTCGCTGCAGGAGCTGATCGCCGTGCTGGAGGAGCGCGGACTGCATTTTGGCATGGATGTCGACAAATATCTTGAAGGAGCCGAGAGCTGAGCCGGCGTTGCCGGAGTAAGCTGAAAGGAGCCATGAGACATCGAAAGAAAGGATTTAAATTAGGGCGCACCTATGGTCACCGCCGGGCTACGCTGGCGGCGCTTTCGTGCGCGCTGATTCGTCACAAGCGCATCCGCACGACGCTGGCCAAGGCCAAAGCCCTCCGCATGTTCATCGAGCCGCTGATCACGCGGGCGAAAGAAGACACCACCCATAACCGCCGGCAGGTTTTTCGGTATTTGCAGAATAAGGAGGCAGTCAAGGAGCTTTTCGGAGAGATTGCTGAGAAGGTGAACGGTCGGCCCGGCGGATATACACGGGTAGTGCGTATTGGCCGGCGGCCCGGCGACGGTGCTGAAATGGCTGTGATTGAACTGGTCGACTATAACGACATCAAACCAACCAGTACGCGAAAGACGCGGAGGCGGACGCGGCGTGGCCGGGGACGGAGCCGTCGTCCGGAAACGGCTGAAGCAGTCGCCCCCACTACAGCAGCACAACCGGTAGAAGCTGAGCCGACAACCTCTGAAACCTCTGAGCCTGCTGCGGCGGCTGAAGCTGAGACGCTACCTGAAGCAGCGGCTCCGGCTGCAAGCGAAGCGGACACGCCCGCCACCACCGAAACCGAAACGTCACCCGAAAAGGCTGAAGCGGCTCCTGAAACTGCCCAGCAGGAACAACCTGACGAAAAGAAGCAGGACAAAAAGGACGAAGCCTGAGGCGACGTTCGACTTAACGAAATCGGAACCCGCATATCAGAGCGCCATCCGTTAGGGTGGCGCTTTTTTTGTTGGCGGAACAGGTGAAAGCGCCGGTACTTTAACTTTAGAAATAATCAACAGGGCAAACAGAAGCCCGACAGCCCATGGTCCAGGTATCCACCCTCCTGAAAGAGGGCAATCTGAACATCCCGGAAGAATATCAGCAGCGACTGGAAACGTTGCTGCGAGTCTGTCACCAGCACTTACCTCGTGTGGATGAAGACTTCATCCGACGGGCATTTCGGGTGAGCTACTGGGCCCATCGGGATCATCGGCGGATTACAGGCGACCCGTATATCCTGCATCCGCTGGAAGTGGCCTTGATTGTAGCGCAGGACATCAGCTTCGACGACGTGAGCGTGGCTGCCGCCCTGTTGCACGATGTGGTCGAAGACTCCGACATCTCGCTGGATTTTATTCGAGAGGAGTTCGGCGAGACCATGGGCATTATCATCGACGGGTTGACCAAAATCCAGGGCGTCTTTGCCTCGCGCGAACTGGGGCAGGCCGAAAATGTGCGCAAGCTCATGCTTTCCATGGCCGAGGACATCCGGGTGATTCTGGTCAAGTTTGCTGATCGGCTACATAACATGCGAACCATTGAGGCGCTGCCCCCGCAGAAACGATTGAAAATTGCCACCGAAACGCTGGAATTATTTGCCCCACTGGCCCATCGCTTTGGTCTGTTTAAGATCAAAAGCGAGCTGGAGGATCTGTCGCTCAAAGTACTGCAGCCCGATGAGTACTACGCCATTGTACGTGGACTGAATGAGTCCAAAAAGGAGCGGGAAGCCTACATTCAGCGCTTTATTGAACCGCTGAAACAGCGCCTGGAGGAGGCCGGACTGGTATTCGATATTTACGGCCGACCGAAAAATATCTACTCAATCTACCGCAAAATGAAGCGGCAAAATAAGCCGCTGGAGGAGATCTATGACCTGTTTGCCATTCGGATTGTGCTGAAAAGTACAGGGCGGAAAGGCAAAGAAGACTGCTGGCGGGCCTATTCCATTGTAACCGATCTTTACCGGCCTTTGCCGGAGCGCTTTCGGGATTTTATTTCGGTGCCTAAGTCAAATGGATACCAGAGCTTGCATACAACCGTGCTGGGGCCCGGTGGTCGTAAGGTCGAGGTGCAGATTCGTACGCAGGAGATGCACGAGATAGCGGAGCGGGGCGTGGCCGCCCACTGGCGCTACAAAGAGGGGATTGAAGAGCCAGACCCGAAAATGGATCAGTGGCTGCGGTGGGTCCACGAAATCCTGGAAAATCCCAAACCAGATCAGGCCACTGAATTCGTTAAGGAGTTTCGACTCAATCTATATGACGACGAAATTTACGTTTTTACGCCAAAAGGCGATGTGATCAGCCTGCCGCAGGGGGCCACGCCGGTCGATTTTGCCTTCCGGGTGCATACAGAGGTGGGACTGCATTGCATCGGAGCCAAAGTCAATGGCAAGCTGGTACCACTTTCCTATAAGCTGAGAAGCGGTGATCAGGTAGAAATTATCACTTCAAAAAAGCAGACCCCCAATCCCGACTGGATGAAGTTTGTCGTTACGCAGAAAGCACGCAGCCACATCCGGCACTGGATCAACGAGCAGCGCCGCAAGGCGATTGAGCTGGGGAAAGAACTCTGGGAAAAGCGGGCGCATCGGCTGGGACTTGAGGTGGACGAACGGCAGCTACAGCGCGTAGCGCATCGATTGAAGTTTCCTAACCTACAACAAATGTTTTACGAAATTGGCAGTGGGCTGTTTGAGGTAGACGAGCTGGTTAAGGCGCTTCGTGCAGGGGATGGGCAACAAGACACCCCGCAACAGGCACTGCGCCTGAAATACGAGAGCTTTCTGGATACGGCCAAGGAGACAGGCCAGCCAGCCCTGAAGATTGACGGTGAGCTGCATACAGACATTGTCACCACATATGCTTCCTGCTGCAACCCTATCCCAGGAGACGAAGTCTTCGGGTACGTGAGTCGCAGCGGCGCGATCAAGATTCATCGGGTCAATTGCAAAAATGCTCCTTATCTGCTGATTAACCATCCGGATCGCATTGTGCCCGTCGAGTGGAGCCGTCAGAAAGACGTACAGTTTCTGGCAGCGCTGCGGGTGATCGGCGAAGATCGGGTAGGCATCGTGAGCGACATCACAACAGTCATTTCTAAAAGCCTGAAAACCAATATCCGCTCTATTACGGTCGATTCGGAAGATGGCGTGTTTGAGGGAACGATCGTACTGTACGTAAGCGATCTGGAACATTTGCGCCGGGTGATTGAGCGGATCAAGCGCATCGATGGCATCTACGGCGTGTATCGATTCGAGGAATAGGGACAAGTCCTTAAAAATTCAATGATGAGCACCCTTTTTGTTTTGCAAAAGCTCCCGTGATTTAATAAAATGCGGCATCCTGCCGCATTTTTGTACGAAAGGATGCCCGTAGTGCGGTCAGGAAAAGCGCTGGTAGAACGTGCAAAATTCAAACGAGGTGGTTGATTATGGCGCAACGCATTCCAACGTTGACCAAGAAGGATGTTGCTCGTCGGGTTGCCCAGTTGATGGGGGAACCCATTTACAAGAGTGAGCCCTGGGTGAATGCCGTGATTGAGGCATTAGCCCAGCTACTTGAGGAGGCAGATCCCGAAGTGCGGATCGAACTTCGGGACTTTGGCGTGTTTGAAGTGAAGCGTACCCGTGCCAAGCCAAAAGCACGTAATCCGAAGACCAACGAAACTGTTTTCATCCCCAGCCGCCGAAAAACCCATTTTAAACCCAGCAAGCGCCTGAAGCAGGTGCTGCAACGTCCCCTGATTGAATTGAACTACGAAATCCCTGAGGGAAGCGCCGATAAATACCTGGAAGCGCAAACGGCCGGGAACAACGGCGCCCAGTGAGCTACGCCTCATTGATGAGAACAGAAGCGGAACGGACGGGTTTATGTGACTTCCCGTCCGTTTCGTGTTTGGGTTGAGGGGATCATGCCGCTACGATCAGCTTCACGTCCGCGCCTGGTAGGCGTAGATTACGGCCAGAAGCGTGTCGGACTGGCCCTGGCCGATCCGTTACGGGTAATTGCTCAGCCCTATGGTACGTATGCGCCGGACGAAGCGCTGCGCGTTCTCCAACAGTTGCATACAACGGAAGGAATTGAGACGCTGGTGGTGGGCTGGCCGCTGACCGAGGCGGGAACAGAAGGAGCGGCGACGCGGCAGGTGGCACGGTTCATTCAGCGGTTGGAGCGGCTGTTGCCCGGCGTGCGGATTGTACGCTGGGATGAACGGTATACTTCAGAACTGGCCCGCGAGCGGCTTCGAGAAGTGGGAGGGCGCCGTAAAAAACGACGCGATCGGGGACGGGTAGACCAGATGGCCGCAGCGATTATCCTCCAAGAGTATCTGGCCCACCAGGAACTCCAGACGGGTTTCCCCGAATAAGAACACAGACCTAAACGTCTTAAGCACAGATGGTTTTGCCCATTCATGTGTATGGCGATCCGGTACTGCGGGAACGAACGCGGCCAGTGACGGCCAATTCGCCCGAATTGCAGCAATTGCTCGACGACATGCTCGAGACCATGCATGCCGCTTCGGGGATCGGGCTGGCAGCTCCCCAGGTAGGACGCCGGGAACGCGTTTTTGTGGTGGACTTGACGCCCATGAAAGAAGAGCTGGAGGCTGAAGGGGAGATACTCCCCCCGATGCCTATGTTTTTCATCAATCCAGAGATTCTCTGGACAAGCAATACGCGGTGTAGTATGGAAGAAGGCTGCCTGTCCATCCCGGAGATACGGGAGGTGGTCGAACGCCCGGAGGCCGTTCGCATTCGTTACCTGGATCGACAGTTTCAGCCACAAGAGCTGGAAGCGCATGGCATGCTGGCCCGGGTGATTCAACACGAGTATGATCACCTGGAAGGTGTGCTCTTTATCGATCGTATTAGCGCATTTCGACGGCAGTTGTTGAAACGTCGGCTGCGTGAGATTGCCCGGGGACAGGTTTCAGCCGAGTATCCGCTGGCTCTCAGCCGCGTATAGCAGCCTACGGGAAACGGCCTGCCAGGATGTGCTCTGCAGTCAACAGAGGTGCCAGTTCTTGGCCGAGTAAAGTATGGGCCCGCTTGTCCAGGCGAGCGGCAGGATTACTCCTGTTGTTTCTGGTCAGTACCGTCGGACTCCCGACGGCTCACCAGCTATTGCATGCCCGTCAGTTAGTTGCAACCTGCTCGATTGGAAATGGCCTCTACCAGTCGCCGGACTGTCAACACCTTCCTGATCCGTGTCATCTCTATGCCGGGATACGCTTTCTGCCAGCGATAACGACAACGGTTCCTGTGCAATGGGAGCGATGGGAGAAAATTCCCATCGCAGGCCGCTCTATCCTGCATGCTTTTTTCTCCACCGTTCCGGATATACGGGCACCTCCGGTCTGATGCGAAAGCAGGTCACCGTACGGTGACCTGTAACTGTAGGTTATGGTGGGCGACACCAGGAGGATACCAGACCGGAGGAGTGCCATGGTACAGGCTTTACGTATAGGCTACTGGGGACTGATACTCGCCATTGTTTTCGGTGGAAAGGAGACAGGGTATGCCCAGGTTCTGAAAGGGAAGGTTACCGACGCGACCACGGGAACGCCCTTGATCGGGGCGACGGTTTTTGTATTGTCGACGCAAACGGGCACGACCACCGATGCCGATGGCCGCTATCGTCTGCTGCTTCCACAACCCGGTCGTTACCGTGTGCTGTTTAGCTACGTGGGATATCGGGCGGAGACACGTGAAGTGGTACTTTCTAGCAGCTCGTCTGTAACCTTAGAGGTAGCGCTGGTACCTACAGCCATTGAGGCGCCGGCCGTGACCATCACGGCCAAAGCCCAGGCCACCGACGTACTATCGACCCCACAGGCTGTCGTTGTGCTTGAAGGAGAGGCGTTGCGTTTGCGCCAGGGCATGACAGCCGTTGATGCGCTGGCCCAGATACCCGGTGTACATCTGATGCACACGGGTACCGGGATTGCCAAACCCATGATTCGTGGTCTGACCGCCCAGCGGGTGTTGGTGGTGCAGGATGGGGTTCGCCAGGAAGGGCAGCAGTGGGGAGACGAGCACGGTGTGGAAATCGACGCCCATGCGGCCGAGCGCATCGAAGTCGTGAAGGGACCGGCCAGTCTGCTGTACGGATCGGATGCCTTGGGTGGGGTAGTACAGTTGGCCACGGAAGGACCCTTTATCTATGACCGACCGCTTACAGGAACCATCACGCTGGAAGGCGCCAGCAATACCCGAATGCACGGTATGCATCTGGAAGCAGGCGGCCGTCAGGGAAACTGGGCCTACGGAGGCAATCTGACGCTCCGACAGGCTGGCGCCTACAATACCCCCGAAGGACTGGTCCCTAATACGGGCGTGGCAGAACGCCATGGCATGCTGCAACTCGGCTATGAGACCCAGCTCGTCCGGTGGCAACTGGCCTACAAGCGTTACCGCGCTCGTCTTGGATTTTTTGAACCGGAAGACAGTGAAGCGCTCTCGCACCCGGTCGAGCGTTACCGTATTGGTGAACCCTACCAGCGCGTAGACCACGACTTGCTGCAACTTCGGGCGCAGTGGCGGTTGGGAGCCGACCGATTGGAGCTGCAGGCAGCCTGGCAGCAGAACCAGCGGCGAGAATTTGAACATGAGGCGGAAGCGCCGGTCGAACTCTATCAAACCGCAGGGCCTTCGCTCTATCTGCGGCTGCGTACGCTGACGACCGAGCTGCGATTTCACCATCGCCCGCTGGGTACTCTGTTCGGGACGGTTGGATTGAGCGGTTTTTTCCAGCGTAACGAAACGCTGGCCGAAGAAGCACTTATCCCTGGCGCCCGGATCTGGAACGGTGCCGTGTACGTGTTCGAAGAGCTTGTGTTGTCGCGGCTGACCATTAGTGGTGGGTTGCGGTGGGACACCCGGCGACTTGTGGTGGAGAAGAACGAAATGCTGGGCGTAACGGCACAGACCCGTACCTACAGCGCCTTCAGCGGGGCGGTAGGACTGGCCTGGCAGGTACGGCCGGATCTTTCCCTGGCTTTTAATGTGGGGCGTGCCTGGCGGGCGCCTACGCTCAACGAACTCTTTTCGCGTGGCGTGCATGAAGGGACCGGCCGTTTCGAGGTGGGTACGCCCACGTTGCAGCCCGAGCAGAGCCTCGCGCTGGATGGCACCTTACGTTGGTTGCGGCCACGGTTGTACCTGGAGATCAATGCTTTCGTGAATCGAATTGATCATTTCATCTTTCCGCGCCCCACCGGGCTCCGCGATCCAGATTCCGGTTTCTTCATCTATCGATTTGACCAGGCACAGGCATTGCTCTGGGGCGGTGAGTTGCTTTTGAATCTGGGAGTAACCGACTGGTTGCATCTGCATCTGGGAGGGGATGTAACGTACACGGAAAATCGCGAAACCAGGCAACCACTTCCCTTTTCGCCGCCTCCACGGTTGATCACCAGTATTGAGGTGCACCGGGAGCGCTGGGGCCCGGCCTTCGAGGTCATGCTACGACTGGGGCCGACTTTTGTCGCCGCCCAGCGTCGCGTAGCCCCTGAAGAGATGCCGACCGATGGCTATGTACTCTGGCAGGCGGCCTGCTCGGCACGCTGGTCGCTGGGCTCATGGCAGCTCGTTACGGATCTGACTGTGCAGAATGTGCTGAATCGGGCCTATGTCAGCCATCTGAGCCGATTGCGTCCCTACGGTGTACTGGACCCTGGGCGCAATGTACAGCTTCGCGTTATGTTACAGATGCCCTGACTATTACAGCAACCTGGGCCAGAAAACCCCGCGTATCTCTGATACGGGGAGGAGGTCACGTAGCTACGCATAGACAGAAAAAGGGCCGGGACTTTAGCTGCCGGCCCTTTTTTACTGACTGGACCTACGTCTATCGCGGCCAGCGAATCACAATGGTATCGACGCGGCGCAGTTCACGACAGCCTGGAAGATTCGTCGGATTCGGGCAGGGAGGGGGCAGTTCACCCAGTCCCCGAAAGATCAGCCGCTCCGCCTGGATACCCTGCTGCTGGTAATAGTTATACACAGACAGAGCCCTTCGCAAAGATAGCAGCGTATTAA
>Ga0256839_1001924_pt1 | contig 24209 bp, 21 predicted proteins | sample 354166metaG_FD_185968 | JGI IMG/M metagenome (GOLD analysis project Ga0256839, IMG submission 185968) | Hydrothermal vent microbial communities from Mid Atlantic Ridge, Atlantic Ocean - 354-166 | ecosystem: Environmental > Aquatic > Marine > Hydrothermal vents | place: Atlantic Ocean: Mid... | reverse complement strand
CTATATAGCCGCAATCGAGAATTGCGATCTTTCGGTATTTGAAAACACAGGGTTTTTAGCCGGTTATGTGCGCTCTTATGCGCGCTATCTCGAGTTGGATCCGGAAGAGACCTATGCCCGCTTTTGCGCTGAATCCAATTTCAAGGGTGCCCATGCCGACCTTGGCCGCCGCCGCGAGGGCGGCAGCAATGTTCGGGTTTCCGCGATCAATGCCTCTGCGGTAAATGACATTAACCCGATCTTCGGGCGGGCGGCCAGCAGTGGCTTTCGCATGGCTGATTTCGCGGCTTTTGGCCCGCTTCTGGTCATTGTTGCGCTTATTGCGGGTCTTGTTTTTGGCGGTTGGACCCTGTTGAAAGATATTCAGCGGGTGGATATAGCCCCGGTAGAGCAATCTCCCGTAGTGCTGGATACGGTTGAATTTGCCGGTTTTGCCGATGCGGCGAATAGCGCTTTGGCTGATAGCACCGCCGAGCAGGCGATGGACCTTAACCGTCTTTATTCCAACCGTGCGTTAAGCGTGCCTGTGGTTACGCCGCGTGATGGCCCGATTGGTGCGATTGACCCGCAGGTGGCGAGCGCGGCTATGCCGCAAGCAATCGCGCCAAATGTGCCGCAAGGGGCTATTGTTGCTGCTGTGGAAACCCTTGCCGAAGTTGGCAACCCGCAGGTAACAGTGGCCGAAAAGAACCCGCTTATCAGCCTGTTTGCCCAGCAAGAAGCCTGGGTGAGGGTGAGCGCTGCCGATGGTTCGGTGTTGTTTGAGAAAATACTGGCGGCGGGTGAGGAGTATACGCTGCCGGCGCGGGCCGAGGTTTCGAGCCTGCGGGCAGGCAACGCGGGCTATCTGTTTTTGATGGTTAACGGGCAGGTGTACGGGCCGGTGAACGGCACCAATGGGGTGGCGCGCAATGTATCGCTGGCGGCGGCCGATATTATGGAAAGCTATGCCCCGCTTGGCACACTAACGGCTGAAATGCGCACGGTATCGGAAGAGCTGACCCGGGCGGCGGCGCTAAGCGACGAATACTAGCCAGACGGACGCAATGGTGGTGGTGACAAGTGCCGCCAGACCATATACACACCCCTTAGATGCTAATTGAAGAGTGCAAAGCCCCCTATGACTCATAATCCTATTCGACCGTGGCGCGACATAGAGCGCCGAAAAAGCCGCCAGATTATGGTTGGAAATGTACCCGTTGGCGGTGATGCTCCGATCACGGTGCAAACCATGACCAACACGCTGACCTCCGACGTGGCGGCCACCGTGGCGCAAATTCAGGCTTGCGCCGATGCGGGAGCAGATATTGTGCGGGTGTCTTGCCCCGACGAGGCCTCGACCAAGGCTTTTAAGGATATCGTGGCCGAAAGCCCCGTACCCTTGGTGGCTGATATCCATTTTCACTATAAACGCGGGGTAGAAGCCGCGGTTGCGGGCGCGGCCTGCCTGCGGATAAACCCCGGCAATATCGGTTCGGCAGACCGTGTACGCGAGGTGATTGCAGCGGCCAAGGATAACGGCTGCTCTATCCGCATCGGCGTAAATGCCGGAAGCCTTGAGCGCCACTTGCTTGAGAAATACGGCGAGCCATGCCCTGATGCGATGATCGAAAGCGGCATGGACCACATCCGCATTCTGCTCGACAATAATTTCGATAATTTTAAAATCAGCGTCAAGGCGTCGGATGTGTTTATGTCTGCCGCCGCCTATCAGGGCTTGGCCGAGGCCACCGATGCCCCCATTCACCTTGGCATTACCGAGGCGGGCGGGCTGGTTTCCGGCACCATCAAAAGCGCCATCGGCCTTGGCTCGCTGCTTTGGGCCGGTATTGGTGATACCTTGCGGGTTTCGCTTTCAGCCGACCCCGAGCGCGAGGTGAAGGCGGGTTTTGAAATCCTTAAATCTCTGGGCCTGCGCCACCGCGGGGTTAATATCATCTCCTGCCCGTCATGTGCGCGCCAAGGGTTTAACGTAATCAAAACCGTGGAGGCGCTGGAGGAGCGGCTGGAGCATATTCGCACCCCGATCAGCCTGAGCATTATTGGATGTGTCGTAAACGGCCCCGGCGAGGCGCTGATGACCGATGTTGGCTTTACCGGTGGCGGTGCCGGCTCGGGCATGGTCTATGTAGCGGGCAAACAGGACCACAAGCTGGGTAATGAATCAATGATTGACCACATTGTGGATCTGGTAGAGGCGCGGGCTGCGCTGATTGACGAAGGAAAATAGATGCAGCGCATGGCTATCTATATGGTATTGGCGATCTTGCTGGTGATTGGTGCGTTTTATGTGCGCGCGGTTACCGCCAGCCACAATCCGGCAGACTGGCACATCGACCCGCTTACGGTTGAGCGCCCGACCTCTCCCAACACATATTTTGTTGCCCCGCAAAGCATGGTAGACGCGCAGGTAGATAAAGAGTCTGCTGTTTATGCGGTGCCCGCGGCGATTATGGCCAGGGCTTTTAATGATTATGTGCTTACCCAGCCCAATACGCTTGTGGTTGACGGGCAGGTTGAAGACTTGTGGATCACCTATGTGCAGCGCACGCCAACCCTGAAAATGCCCGATTATATCACCGTTAAATTCATTGATCTGGAGGATGGAAAATCCACCATCGCCATCTATTCCCGCTCGCGTTTTGGCTATGGCGATATGGGGGTGAATAAGGCGCGGGTTGATATGTGGCTGCAATCCCTGTCCTCGTTTGAAGAGTAACCCATGATTCCTGAAGAAAAACTGGAGCAGATCCGCCAGCGCTTTGCCTTTGTAGAAGCCAAGCTCAATGAGGGCGCGGCGGTGAGCGAGCTTGCCAGCCTGTCCAAGGAGTATTCCGACCTGAAATCAGTGGTGGAGCAAATAGACGCTTACCGCCAGATGCTGGCGGACAAGGCCGAGGCCGAAGACATGCTGCTCGACCCCGAAATGAAAGAACTGGGCGAGGAGGAGCTGGCCAGCCTGCACGAGGCCCTGCCCGCCGCCGAGCACAAAGTGATGCTCTCTTTGTTGCCCAAAGACAAAGCCGACGAAAAACCCGCGATTATGGAATTGCGCGCGGGCACGGGCGGAGACGAGGCGGCGCTTTTTGTGGCAGACCTGCTGCGCATGTATCAGCGCTTTGCCGAAAATAACGGCTGGAAGCTCGAGATCGTGGAGGAGAGCCAAACCGAAATAGGTGGCTATAAAGAAGTGATCGCCAATGTGACCGGCAAAGATGTGTATGCGCGGCTAAAATTTGAAAGCGGCGTGCACCGCGTGCAGCGGGTGCCCACCACCGAGAGCGGGGGCAGGGTGCATACCTCGGCCGCCACCGTGGCGGTGCTACCCGAGGCCGAAGAGGTGGATATCGACATCCCGACAACAGATATTCGCATTGATACCATGCGCAGCTCTGGCGCCGGTGGCCAGCACGTCAACACCACCGATTCCGCCGTGCGCATCACCCACCTGCCAACGGGCATTGTGGTTACCAGTTCTGAAAAATCGCAGCATCGCAACCGCGCCAAGGCAATGCAGGTGTTGCGCACCAAGCTCTATGATCTGGAACGGCAAAAGCTAGACGATGCGCGCTCTTCAGCCCGCAAAGGGCAGGTGGGTTCGGGCGACAGATCAGAGCGCATTCGCACCTATAATTTCCCGCAAGGCCGCCTGACCGACCACCGGATAAACCTGACGCTTTATAAGCTCGATCAGGTTTTGCAGGGCGATTTAGACGAAATCATCAATGGTCTTACTGCCGCTGACCAAGCCGACAAACTGGCGGAATTATCCCTGTGAGTGAAACCGTTGCCGACACATTAATGCGCGCCACCATGATGCTGGGCGCGGCTGGCATTGAAGGCCCCGAGCGTGATGCGCGCGTGCTGCTGGCGCATGTGATGGACATCGACCAAGCGAGCCTGATGGCACGGATGAAGGATACCCTTCCGCAATCGGCGCTTTATGGCATGGACCGCGTGATCGCGGTGCGCAGCCTGCACCAGCCGGTTTCACATATAACTGGAAAGCGCAGTTTTTGGGATCATGAGTTCTTGGTGAATTCAGACGTGCTCGATCCGCGCCCCGACACCGAAACCCTTGTCGCCGCCGCATTGGAGCATCCGTTTGACAATGTGCTTGATCTTGGCACCGGCAGTGGTGCGATTATTCTTAGCCTGCTGGCCGAGCGCCCGCAGGCCATGGGGGTAGCCACCGATATTAGCGCCAAAGCGCTGGATGTGGCGCGGCGCAATGCGGGGCGCATTGGCGTGGCAGATAGGGTGCAGTTCAAGGAGTCCAACTGGTTTGAAAATATCAATGGCAAGTATGACCTGATTGTCTGCAACCCGCCTTATATTTCCGAATCCGAAATGGAAGGCCTCGCCCCCGAGGTCCGCGACTGGGAGCCGCACCTTGCGCTTACGCCGGGCGGAGATGGATTGGCGGCGTATCACACGCTGGCGAGGAGGCTACCCGCCCATCTCATCCCCAAGGGGCGCGCGTTTTTTGAAATCGGATACCGCCAAGCCGCTGATGTTAAGGATATTTTTTCCAATGCGGGGTTTACTCAGCTTCAAGTGTTGCAAGATATGTCGGGCCATGACCGTGTGATTGCGCTCATGGCCGATTAGGCTGAATATTATCGGATAGTTTCAAGAAAGAGCTTGTTTTATATGTGTATTTCCGCTTAATATAAGCTACCTGCACGGATTGAACCTAGGGCTCTCCAGTTAAACGCAGATATGTTAATCGAAAATCGGACGGCTAATACCCAAATTCCAGGCCATTGGGCTTGATGGTTCCGATAAGGATAGAAAACAAAGCATGAGACCTTCGAATAAATCGCGCTCGCGTAATAAAGGCGGCAATCGCCGCCAGAATAATAACAGCAACAACAACGCCAATATCGTGAATCGTGTGTTTGATTCAGCCGGACCTGAAGGCAAAGTGCGTGGCACGCCGCAGCAGATTGTCGAGAAATATTCGCAGCTCGCGCGCGACGCTCAGCTCTCTGGCGACCGTGTGGCGGCTGAAAGTTTTATGCAGCATTCCGAGCATTATTCGCGCATGCTGGCCGTGGCCCAGCGAGAGCAAGCAGAAAAGCAAGCAGAGCATGCGGCGCGCCAAGCCGAGCAAGCCGAGCGCAATGCGGAGCTGCAGCGCCAGCGTAACGAGCAGCGGACACAGCAGCAGAATACGGCCAAGCAAGACCCCGATCCGGTTGATGCCCCGCAGCCCGATGTTATTCCGGCCCAGCTTGTGGTCACCCCGGAAAACAGCCCTGCGCCGATCAAACGCAAATCGAGGCCACGGACTCGCAAGCCTGCTGCGAGCGCTGTTGAGACCTCTACTTCTGTCGCTGAATAAAAGGTCGGCGGTGCGGCTTGAGCGCTGCGCGCGCCTTTGAGTGTGGCCCGAAGCCTCGCCGTGAAGGTGCGATTTCAGAGCTAACGGCCCCCGCCGCGCTTGGGGGGCTAGTCTTGATGCCGCGTTACGCGCACCGCTTCACTTAACTTGCAAAACTCTTCCAAACTTAGGGTTTCGGCGCGTCTTTGCGGGTCTATCCCTGCGCCTTCCAGCACGGTTTGAACCTCTGGCACCAGCCCTTTCAGGCTGGCCCGCAGCATTTTTCGGCGCTGGTTAAAGGCCCGCGCCACCACTTCGGAAAGCAGCTTTGGCTCGGCTTTAAATCGCGGGGCGGCAAGGGCGTTTATGTGCACCACGGCTGAAGTCACCTTTGGCGGCGGGCTAAAGGCTTGTGGTGGTAACTCGAAGCAAATGCGCGGGTCAGCGCGAAATTGCGATAGCACCGCAAGCCGGCCATAGGCTTTGCTGCCGGGCTGGGCCACAATGCGCTCGGCGACTTCTCGCTGGAACATCAGAGTCAGGCTCTGCCAAAAGGGTGGCCAGTTGCTAGGGGTGAGCCAGCGTACCAGCAGCTCGGTGCCAACATTATAAGGCAGGTTGGCCACGACCTTAATCGGGCCTTGCAGGTGGGGCAAAGGGTCGAGCTTTAGCGCATCGCCGCTGAGCACCTCTAGCCGCCCACCCGCGGCTTCGTTGATCTCGGCCAAGGCGGGCAGGCAGCGCGGGTCCGTCTCTATGGCCACCACTTTGCGCGCCCCTTCGGCCAGCAAAGCCCGCGTTAGCCCGCCGGGGCCGGGGCCGATTTCAAGCACATCATGCCCCGTTAAATCGCCAGCTTGGCGGGCAATTTTTCCCGTCAGGTTCAGGTCTAGCAAAAAGTTTTGCCCAAGAGATTTGCGTGCGGCCAGCCCGTGGGTTGCAATAACCTCGCGCAGGGGTGGCAGGTTTTCGAGGCTCATTTGCGCTCGATAATCGAGTTGCGGCGCAGCTCCAGCAAATAGCCCTCGGACAGCATGCCAAGGTTTTGCGCGGCCAGCTGGTTGCGCAAGGTTGCCCGCCCTTCAGGGCTCATTTCAGACACGCGATCACATAGCACCAACACCCGCAGGGCATTGCCGGCTTGCATTACAGTGCTGTCGCGCGGGTCCAGACGGGCCAAGGCCAAGCCTATATCGGCGTCAATGCTATTGAGCGATACCGGGCCAAACACCCCGCTGCCCGCGCCAAATTCTGCCGCGCGGGCCTGAAGGCCACGGCAGCCATCAAGCGAACGCCGCAGACGGTTGGCTTGCCGCGCGGCTTCGCGGGCACCCCCGTCGGCGAACGGTATCACAAGCTCGGCATAGGTCAGGTCTACGCTCACGGGCACTTCGATTTGCTGGTTAAGTGTGCGGGCGTCAAGGATTTTGACGATCACTATGCCGGAGGGAATATAAATTGGATCAGCCACGCCGCCGCGCCCAAGCCCGCGAATGGCCGCGCCAATTTGCGCGGGAAGCCGGTTGGGTGCCACCCAGCCAATCACGCCGCCGCGCTCGGCTGTAGCCGAGCGTGAATATTGCTTGGCGAGCTTGGAGAAATTACCGCCACTGCGCAGTTGCGCCACAAGATCGGTGGCCAGGGACACCGTGGCGTCCTGCCCGCGCTCCATATATGGCAACACGATTTCGCCCAGTTGCAGCGTGCTGGAGCTGGAAATGGCATAGGTGTTAAGCTGGGCGTTCAGCTCTATTTCCGAGGGGTTGGCTTGCTGGCCAAAGCGTGTGCGCAAAATATTGCGCCAGATGACAGAAACGGAAATGAATTCCTCAAAGCTTTCAGGCTGCACTCCGGCACGGCGCAGCTTGGCCATTAGGGATTGCGTGGTTAAATTTCGCTGGTTAGCGTATTCTTCGATCGAAATATCCAATGCCGCGCGGTCCAGATTCGCGCCAAAAGCGCTTGCGGTTTCCTGCTTTAAGCGGTCATCGATTAACGCATCAATCGCCTCTTGGCGCATATTCGGGCTAGTGGCCCCGAGGGCCCGCATGAGCCGCACGCGTTGATCGATATCGTAATTGGTGATCACGGCTTCGTTTACGCGGTAGGCGATGGAAAAGGACCCTTGTGCGGTGGCGGGCATGGCAAGCCCGATAATCAGCGCTGCCAGAAGCAGTAAACGTTTACCCAACAAAACCATACTCTTGCCCTTTAACTATTGCATTTTCATGCAGGTGCCAGCGCGTGCGCGGCGCGGTGTTCCGCCGAATCCGGCCAATTTAATTGATACATCAAAATTGGTGTCGGGGGGAACATTATTCGATGTGGTGAAGCGGCGCGAGAGGGAAACCGCCACTTCCACGCATTCATTGGCATAGACCAACCCGATTTTGCCAAAAATATTCTCGTTTGCCAGCAAATCGCGGCGCAAGGAGGCGGTGGTGGACCATGTATCCGATATTTGATAGCCCATAGCGATATTGGCTTCCGAACGGTCTATCGGTGAATCGGCGACCACGTCGGCAGCGAGATACACAAAGGTGGCCTCAAGCTTAAGCCTGTCAAAATCCAGCGCGATTTCGGTTTCGGCGCGGCGGATGCCTGCATCGGGGGCCACCAGTAACCGGCTGACAAGGCGGTATTGCGGCGGCAGTGCAAAGCTGACGGCGGCCAGAATGTCAGAACTTTTGCCCGAAAGCCCGGACCCGGTGGAAAACTGTGTGCTGGCCTTGGCGCGAAAAACCTGCCCGACATCAATGCCGATGGTCCAGCCCGACGGGTCATAGCGGCGATAGCTGACGCCAACATTGGCGCGAAATCCGGTTTCTATCCGGTCTTGGCCGGGAAAGCGGCTGAGGCCAAAAAGGTTGGTTTCGTCAAATTCCACTTGCAAGCTGTCTTCATTTGGCACGGTATTATTAAACGCCAGCTCAGGCGTGTAAATGAACTGGGCAACGGGAGAAAGCACCAATAGCGCGCCCGATTTGGTGGCTTTTGACATTGGCAAGCTGAAATCTGCACCCATCGAGGGCGTAAGGCGAAACAACGGGGTGCTGCCAAAGGCGATATCATCCCACACGCGGTAAATGTCGCCCTGCACTTCGGCAAAGGTGGTGGCCTGAATGCCCAGTGGCGCGGCCCAGTCTTTGCGCCAGTCAACCGAGGCGCTAAGGCGCGCCACATCGCGGCCAGCGGCGCGAATCAGCCCAACTGTGGAGGCGTTCAGCCCCATGCGCCCGCCGGTCAGGGGCTCTTGCCATGTGCGCCGGAAATTGATCGAGGGCAGGGCAAAGGGCACTTCGGCATCCACTTCGTCATCCCGCAGGCTTTGGAAGAATATCGCGCTGGCCTCCAAAAACCTGTTGGGGTTAAAGCGGCGCAGGCCAACTTGGCTGACAAGCCGGTCGGAGTCATCATAGCCATAGCGGCGCATGAAGGCGTCATCGCTGGTAAGGGATACGTCGAGGAAAAGCTCTAAATCACTCGGGAGGTTGAAGGTCATGTCGGATTTCAAAAAGGAATCGCCGCTATCATTGGCGCTGCCTTGCAGGGCAAAGGCACCGCGGATATTGATCGCGCCATTAGGGACGCGCCGCCGAAATTCCGCCTCAAGCAAAAAGGCACCGCTTGTGGTGATAAACGGCGTGAAGGTGGCGTCGGCATAGTCTCCGAACGTCACATAATATGGGATTTTTATACCGTAGCCATAAATATCCGAGGATATAATCTGCGGGTAGAGCAGCCCTGTGGCGCGCTGGACCGAAGGGTCTGGCAGGCGCAAATTGGGAATGAAAGCAATGGGCAGGCCGAGCACCTCGAAGCGGGCGTCTTCAAAATAAAGCCGCCGCGCCTCGGTATCGTGGATTATGCGCGCCGAGCGAATTTGCCAGATCGGCACCGGATTGGCCGCGCTCACGGTGCAGGTGGAGCCAATGGTGCGGTAAAGGATATTAAAGCGGTCAGAGCTGCGGCGGATTTCGGCGGCTGAAATCTGGAAGCGGTTGGATAAAAGCAGCCGCGCTTCCTGGATGATTCCCGCGCTCAGGTCGGCGTTGAGCGAGGCTGTGGTGGCCATAAACACCGCGCCGCTCGGGTCGGTAATGCGCAAGGGGCCGGTGGCCGTGATTTTGCCTGTGCTGCGATTATAGCTTATGCTGTCGGCCTCCATCCGCGTTTGGTCATAAATAACAAGCACTTGCCCTGAAGCTGTGAGCACGCCGGTGGCGGCGTTATAGCTGATATTTTCGGCGGTCATGGTGGAATAGCCAATAACCTGTGCGCGCAGAGGCACCGCCATAAGCAATGGCAACAGCAGGCAGGCGGCAACAAGGCGGGCTAAAAGGGGCAAGCGGAACTCCTGAACTGGTGCGCTATATTAGCCGTCTTCAAGGTGGAGCAGCAAGCCCATGGTGAGCAATATTCCGGCAACCGGCGGCCCCCATGCCGCCAGCTCTATCGGAATTTCGTAGGCCGCCCCCAGCGCCTCGGACACAGATTTGAGCGCATAGAGCAAAAAGGCCGAGAATACAGCGATCAGCACCATAATGCCGGTTTGGCCAAAGCGGGCATGGCGCATGGAAAACCCCGCCCCGATCAGCACCATGGCCACCAGAAGCAGGGGGCGTGCCAGCTCTGATTGCAAAAACAGCTTTTGGCGCTGCGAGGTGAATCCGGCCTCGTTGAGCCGCGCGATCAGGGCAGGCAGGTCCCATATCGGCACCGCTTGCGGCGAGGCAAATTTCTCCAGAATTTCCTGGCTGGTCAGGGTGGTGGGCAGCGGAAATTTATCAAATTCATGTGCCGAGATTACCGTATCTGCGCCGTTATAATCAAACCGCCATTCGGTGCCGGTGCGCAGCAGCAAAGCGCCATCATTCAGCCGCGCGCTTTCGGCCTGTATGCGGCGGGTGAGCGTGCCATCAAGTGTAAACTCGTAAAGATTGGCCTTAAACAGAATTGAACCATTAAAACTGGTGCGGTCGGCCTGAATAACAAACTGGCTTTCCTCACCGCCTTGCCGCAGCCAAATGCCGTTGGCCCCGAGCGATACCAGAGATTGCCCGCCCACGTTATATTGGGCCAAAAGAGCATCGGTGCGCTGGAGCGTGGCCGCTACAATCGGATTAAAAACCGAGGTTGCCAAAATGCCGATCAGCAATGTCGCCATTACTGGTACCATCAGAATTTTAATCGCCGATTGCCCCGAGGCCCGCATGACCACCAACTCCGAGCTGCGGGAAAGCCCCACAAAGGTGGCGAGCGAGGCCAGCATCATGACCAGCGGGAATATTTTTAGCAAAAATTGTGGCATGCGCAGGGCTACAAGTTGAAGCACCTGAGGCCCGCTCAGGTTGTAAGGCGAAAGGTTTTGGGCTTGCTCGACCCCGTCGATCACAAACACCAGCAGCAAAAACGCAAGCTGGACTTTGAGCAGATTCATGAGAAACCGCACAAGAATATAGCGCGCCAACCTCATGCCGTCCCCCGCTTGCGCACGCGCCCTGCGCGCCTTAGCAGCGCCAGCGCAATGGCAAGGCCGATAAGCGCTGGCAGATACATGATCAGGTAAAAGTCGGCATTGGATTGCACGATAGATTTGCTGTACCCAAGCCCGGCCTGCACAAACAGCCCTATCAATACAGCAACCGTAACCCGCCCCATAAAGCCGCCGCGCCGAAAGCCCCCCGCCAGAATCGCCCCGAGTGAAATCAGCGGCAGCACCAGCGCGCTCAGGGGCATGGCCAGCTTGTGGTTGGCCTCGGCCAGAAAGTCGCCCCTGCCCCAAATGCCATTGGCGGTCATTTCCTCTGTTGGCCAGATCAGCTCGGGCACAAAGCGCTGGAAGGGGGTGCGGATGCGGGCGATCGGGGTGGTCAGCAATGCGCCAAGATCATAGGAGAACTGGTCAAAATGCACAGTGGAAAGCCGGGTGGTGCCGGCGGGCAGGTACTGGATATTGCCATCCACCATCACAATCCGGATGCCGTTTTCATCCTGTAACAAAAGCGCTTTTTGCGCGGTGTAGATCACCGGATTTTCGGCATCTCGCCGGTCGCTCAAAAACAGCCCCGCCATTTCACCGGCTTTCGAGGTGTCTTTGATAAACAGGGTCACGCCCTTGACCGGGTGGATAAACTGCCCCTCCTTAACCAGTGTTTTGGCAAAATCGGAGCGAAAATCCGCCAGCCGCTGGCCAAGGCGCGTTTGCGCTGACGGCACCAGATAGAGCGTGACCACCGCCATCAGCATCATGACCATTGTGCCAAACAGGGCCACCGGCTTTGCCAGCGCCATGGGAGATTGCCCGGCCGTCATCATCACCACCAGCTCGCTTTCGGTATAAAGCTTGTTGAGCGCATACAGCGAGGCGGCGAGCGCGGCTATGGGCAAGGCCACCATCAGCACCCGCGGAATGAGGTAAGAGGTGATTTCAAGAAACACCAGCGCCGATTGCCCGCTTTCAATCACCGCATCAATCAGGGGCAGGGCCTGGGCCAGCCACAAAATGCCCACAAGCACCAGCGAGAAAAACCCGAACGGCCCGATGAGTTGGGCGAGGAAATATCTGTTGAGTCGGTTCAGCATATGGCCCCCTGCCTATTGGCTATATGTGAACTGGTCAAGGGAGGCGCGAGGCGCTAGGGTCGGGGCCAGCAGATTCTTACTTACAGCGAGGCCTTTATGAACATCACCTTCACCGAAACCGACGTTAACGCCATTGCGGGCATCAGCGGCAAAATGGCAGTTGTCATGGGAGCCGATGGCCGCATGAACAAGCTTGCCCGCAAGGCCAACATCCTGACGCGCGGCGCGCTGAAGCGCCTGAGCGTGGGCGAGGCGTGGGAGAAGCTTGAAGAGGGCAAGGGCCTTGTGATAAACGTGCCGGACCGCATGGCCGCCAGCGCGCTGCTGGTGCTGAAAGCGCCGCGCCATCCGAGCGTTTCGCTGGCGCGTAAGCTGGGGGCAGAGGCTGCAAAATTTGCGGGCAAAGAAGAAGTCACGCTGCTGCTGGCCACCCAGGCCAAGGCCGAAGAGCTGCTCAACGGGTATGTTTTGCGGGCCTATAGCTTTGATCGGCATAAATCCGAGCCAAAGGAGGTGGCGGGCAAGGCGGCGGTTATGGCCGACGGGGTCGAGGCGCTGGAGGCTAAATTTGCCCCGCTGGCGGCGGTGGCGTCAGGCGTGCATTTCACCCGTGATCTGGTAAACGAACCGGCCAACCACCTGACCACCACCGAGTTTGCCAACCGCCTTGTGGCGCTGGAAAAGCTGGGTGTAAAGGTGGAGGTGCTGGAAGAAGCAGCGCTGGAAAAGCTGGGCATGGGCAGCCTGCTTTGCGTGGGGCAAGGCTCGGAAAGCCCCTCGAAAGTGGTGGTGATGCAATGGCAGGGCGGTGGCGATGAGGCCCCTTTTGCGCTGGTTGGCAAAGGTGTGGTGTTTGATACGGGCGGGATTTCGCTCAAACCCGCCGCCGGCATGGAAGACATGACCATGGACATGGGCGGCGCAGGCGTGGTTTCAGGCGTGATGCACGCTTTGGCCACCCGCAAGGCCAAGGCCAATGTGGTGGGCGTGGTCGGGCTGGTGGAGAACATGCCGGATGGAAAGGCGACGCGGCCGGGCGATGTGGTGACCTCGATGAAGGGCGACACCATTGAGGTGATAAATACCGATGCCGAGGGCCGCTTGGTGCTGGCCGATGTGCTGTGGTATACCCAAGAGCGGTTTGCGCCCAAAGGCATGATCAACCTCGCGACCCTCACAGGGGCCATTCTGGTGGCGCTCGGGCATGAAAACGCGGGCGTGTTTTCCAATGATGATGCGCTCTGTAGCGCCTTCCTGAAAGCCGCCAAGGCAGAGGGCGAGGGCGCGTGGCGGATGCCGCTTGGCAAAGCTTATGATAAGCTGATCGACACCCGCATGGCCGATATGAAAAACACCGGCGGGCGCATGGCTGGCTCAATTACCGCCGCGCAGTTCTTGCAGCGCTTTGTAAAAGACGGCATGCCGTGGATCCACTTGGACATTGCCGGTGTGGCCTCGCCCGGGCCAACCGATATGGCCCCCAAGGGGGCCACGGGCTGGGGCGTGCAGGCGCTCAACCGCCTGATTGCTGATAATTTCGAGGGCTAACCCGTGGAAGTCCGCTTCTATCACCTCACCCAAACCCCGCTGGAGCACACGCTCCCGACCCTGCTTGCCAAATCACTGGAGCGCGGCTGGCGGGTACTGGTGCAGGGCGGGGATGAAGCGCGGCTTAAGTTTTTGGACGGGCATCTTTGGACCTATACCGACGATAGCTTCCTGCCCCACGGGCTGGAAGGCGAGGGCGCGGCGCAGCCGATTTGGCTCACGATGTCCGATAGCAACCCAAACCAAGCAGGGGTGCTGATGCTGATTGATGGAGCCCGCGCCACCCCCGCGCGCATGCAAGGCTTTGACCTTGTGACTTTGTTTTTTGACGGTGCCAACGAAGGGGCTGTTGCGCAAGCGCGGGAGGATTGGAAAGCGATAACAGAGGCCAAGCTCCCCGCCGTCTATTGGGCGCAAGAAAATGGCTATTGGGTGCAAAAAGCTAAATCAGAGGGGTGATTGCTTGCTTGCACAAGGGGGGTGAGGTACCCCTGATGTTAAGATATGTTCATGGGTTGAAGGTCCACTCCGAACTCTGCTAATTTGCCAGATGGGCACCCGTATTTTCGCGTTTGCGTTCTATGTCATTAACTCATTGAAGATCGTCTATCTATGCAACAAACAGATATTGATAACGCAAATGTCCTTATTCATATAGGCTGCCACAAAACCGCGTCGAGTTGGCTGCAAGAGAGAATTTTTGACAACTCTGAACTTAACTTTTCAGCGCTACACATGCCCGCTGCCAAAGAGGCGTCTTCGATCCGGCGGTTGAAATCTGTGGCGGAAATGATGCTTCTGAAAAACGCATCCAAACAGTATTTGGGCCCGCTACATAAACCTTATGAGGATTTTTCAGCCACGTTTGCCGGGCAAAAATTTGCGACAGATCAAACCCATGTTTTGAGCCATGAAAGGCTTTCTGGCAACCCTCATAGCGGCGGTTTTGACCGCGTAACAAACTGCCTGAAGCTACAGGAAATTTTACCTTCTGCCAAAATTCTGATGGTTTTTAGGGAACAGAAAACCATGATCCGCTCTTGCTATCATCAATATATCGTTGCGGGCGGCAGCCTGTCTTTGACCAGCTATATGCGGATGAAGTATAATTCCATTGTTCCGACATTTAACCTCGAATATTTTCGTTATGATGATCTGTTTCAGCTCTACGCCAAAAGTTTTGGCGCCGAAAACGTGCTGGCCCTGCCATATGAAATGTTCAGCCAAGACCCTTCGGCCTTTTTAGGGCAAATTCAGCGCTTTGTCGGTTCTGATGCCGATATGTCCCATGTGGATAGCAAAACAAAAGTGAACGACCGGAAAAACCCGTGGTTGCTGGTGAAATTTCGCCTGCTAAATAGGTTAGTACGGCAAATAGATTTTTTTGAAATCTCAAAGAAACGCCGCTCTATGGCGCATTTACTCTCCTGCGCGCCGGGGCTTGAAAACCTGAAATCCACCACTATTCTGAAACGCCAAGAGCGCCGCGAGATGAATTTTATCGCGCGTGAAATCGAAGGGTTTTTCACCCAGAGCAACCAAAACCTGGAGGCGCTTTCTGGCATATCTTTGCCGCAATATGGCTATGAATAGGCCAGAAACGCCGCCGTTTTAATGCGATAACAGCACCGGCATTTTCGCCTTTTTGAGCACCGTATTGGTGACCCCGCCAAACAGGTCTTCGGCCAGTTTGGCGTGCTCATAGGCCCCCATAGCCAATAGCCCGGCATCCTGTTCTTTTGCTGCCGCCAGTATCGCCTTCGCAATTTTACGCGCCTTTTTCGTCACCAAACTGGCCTCAAACCCGTGCCGCTCCAGTTGCAGCACGGCAGGTGCCGCTTTTTTGGCCGCGGCATCCGGCTCGCCAATGCACAGCACCGAGACCTTTGCACCGGGTTCTGTCAGCCGCATCACCTCCGACAGCGCTCTTGACGCTGCCCGTTTGCCATCCCAAGCCAGCAACACGCGGCTATTAAAATCACCGGCATCATAGCCCAAGGGCACCAGCAAAACCGGCTTGCCGCTGTTGCGGGCCACCACATCGGCATGGGCTTCCATATGTGGGAAATTCGGGCTTTTTTCGGGCGGCCCCATAACCACTAAATCATAGCCAAGCGCGGCGGCCATCAGCATTTCATCGGCCTCGCCGTAAATATCCTGAAAATGAATGCGGCTGGCGGGCTGCTCGGCGGTCATCTGCATAAATTTTACCCGCACCTCGTCGCGGTGCTGTTTATCGGCCTCTTCAAGCTGGTCCATCGCCGCTTGCGGCACGTGGCCACCATAAGCGTAAAGCATATTTGGTAGGCCATGCGCCAATACGCCGGTAATATGGGCCTCAGAGCGCGCGGCCAATTTCAGGGCCATTTGCAGCGCGCTAATCGCGGGCGCGCCGCCGTTAAAGGATACAAGAATATTTTTGATGGTCATCGGTTTGTCCTCCGGAGGATTGCCTATGGCGACACTTTAGTGCAGGCGCGCGCGCCGCACATTGATATAGGTCAGCGTGTGAGGGTAAGGCGCGATCCGGCGATCTCGATTTTGCGAAACCGCTTCAGGTAACGCATGCCCAGAAGCGAGGTGTTCAGCTCTCCGCCATTGACGGTGGCGCGGAGGTTGTGGTCGGTGAAGCGGCCAAGGGTGAGGCTGTCCAGCGTGACTTGCGCCATGGGCACCACGCCGTTGGCGGTGTTGGCGCGGCCGGAATATATCAGGTCTTCGACCGGATAACCCAGATATTCGGCATCTCTTTGCGAGAGCACAATATCGGATGCGCCGGTATCAATAACAAACTCTACTTTTTTGCCATTCACCTCGACCTCGGCATAAAAATGCCCGTCTCGCGCGCGGTTGAAAATTACAGTACCTTGCTCGGAAATAAAGGCGCGCTCGGGGTAGAGCGAGGCTTCAATCCGGTCTTTCAGGCTGTAAGCGCCAATGGCCCCCACAAAAATAAGCCCCCAAATGGCCAGTTGTTGCAGGGTTTTGTTTAGCTGCCCACGGCTGGAAATGATCATGGACCCGCCCACCACGAGCAAGATCAAAATAAGATACACTAATACGGCTTGGTCATCATTACTTAGGTCACGCATTTATATCCCTAACCCGATACCTTTTATGCCATCTATCACAAATTGCACCGAAAGGGCAGCCAAAAACATGCCAAGCAGCCGGCTCACAAGGTTAATGCCGGTTTGGCCGAGTAGCCGCTCTAACACGCCGCTGAGCATAAATAGCGTAAAAACAATGAGAATCACCGCCACCATTACCCCAAAAACCATAGCTTGGCCGGCAATATCGGTTTGCTGGCCCGTGAGCAGAATCATGGTTGTCATGGCACCAGGGCCGGCAATAAGCGGCATGGCGAGCGGAAAAACTGATGGGTCAGGCGCGGGTTCTGCCTGATTTTCGCGCCGCTCTGTGCGCTTTTCAAACAGCATTTCGATGGCGGTGAGAAACAGCAACAAACCGCCGGAAATCTGGAAGGCGGGCATGCCAATGCCGATAACCGCCAGCACGGTTTCGCCAGCCACGCCAAAAACTGCCAGAATTACAATGCCGGTGAGGCAGGCGCGAATAGCAATGCCCCGCCGCTGGGACTTGGTATTGCCTTGGGTGACCGCCACAAAAAGCGGGGCCAGCCCGATGGGGTCAATGATCACAAATAGTGATACAAACGCCGTGATGGCCAGATCAAGTTCCATAAATGCCCTTTTTAGTGAAACATCGGTTTTGCTTGATTTAGGCGAATTTTGCGCCATGATGCAAGCCATGGATATGAGAATGCTAAAATTAGTGCCGCTGGCCCTTGCCTTGGCTGGCCCCGTGGCGGCCCAGCAGGTGCGTTCTTGCGGAAAGGGCGGTGAGTTTCCGTTTGAAACCACGGCAATGGCCATTGCCGAGCCGTGGGAGGCCAACACACGCAGCTTTGCCGGCGGCGATATTCGCATTGCCGTGATAGACACATGGGAGCCAGCTCTCGGGGCCTATTACCTGATGGTGCTGTTCTGGCCAGGGGCGGATACCGAGGCCGATATTCGCTATTGCAGCTTGGTTTCCAATGGCGCGCTTGGCTTTGTAAGCATGACGCTGCAGGGGATGAACGCACGCTATGACCCCGCGCGCGGGCTGGTGGTGAGCGTGCCAACCACCTTTTACAACCCGTCCGATGATGAATTGGAAGAGGGCACCATAAACGTGCTGATTGACCGTAAAAACCAAGAGGTCACCGTCACCCGCTTGTAGGGTGCCGTGGTCTCCACGCACCTTTACCCGCGCTCAACCCGCTCCAGCGCCTTCATCCACAGGCTTTCCGCCCGCTCAAGCCCCTTCATAACTTCCTTGCGCTTCTTGGTCCATTTCTCGATTTCCTCATGGTCGCCACGCTCATACAGCGCTTTGTTGCCCAAGCGGCGGTCGATATTATCGCGCATTTCTTCCAGCTTGCTCACCCGCATTTCGCATTTGGCGACCTCGGCCCGCAGCCCCGCACCGGGCTTTGGCTTGGGCACCTGCTTTACGGGCTTGGGCTTTTTCTTCACGGGGTCTTTTACCGCCCCGCCACGCTCGGAAAGCAGCATCCGGCGGTAGGCGTCCATATCATCATGATATGGGTTTACCGCACCATCTTTAACAAGCCAAAGCCTGTCGGCGACCAGTTCCACGAGAGAGCTATCGTGGCTCACCAGAATAACGGCGCCGTTATAGGCGGTCAGCGCTTGCACAAGCGCCTCGCGGGACTGGATATCAAGGTGGTTGGTTGGCTCGTCCAGGATAATAAGATGCGGCGCATCAATCGTGGCCAGCAGCATGGAAAGCCGCGCCTTTTGCCCGCCCGAAAGCTTGGCAACCACGGTTTCCACGGCCTCCACACCCAAGCCACCCGCAGCCAAACGGCCTCGAATTTTGGCCGGTGTTTCTTTGGGCCGCTCGCGCATCACATGCTGAATAGGGGTTTCGTCCAGATGCAACTCATCCACTTGGTGCTGGGCAAAATAGCCTATGCGCAGCTTGTTGGAGCTGTGCTTGCTGCCGCCCATAATTTCCAGCCGCCCCGCAATCAGCTTGGAAAGGGTAGACTTTCCCTGCCCGTTAGCCCCCAAGAGCGCAATACGGTCATCTTGGTCAATGCGCAGGTCAAGCCCGCGTAAAATGGCCTTGCCGTCATAGCCCACAGAGGCGTTTTCCATGCGCACAATCGGCGGGGAAAGCTCTTCGGGCGTAGGGAAGTTGAAGCTGGCCACGCTGTCACCCACGATCTCGGCGATCGGCTTCATGCGCTCCAATGCCTTTACGCGGCTTTGCGCCTGCTTGGCCTTGGAAGCTTTGGCCTTAAAACGGTCCACAAAGCTCTGCATATGCGCCCGCTCGCGGTCTTGCTTTTTCTTGGCTGATACCAGCTGCTCAAGCTTGGCGCGGCGCTGGTTTTCGAAATTGTCGTAATTGCCCTGATAGAGGGTCAGCTTTTGCTGGTCGAGATGCAGGATGGCATTGACAGAACGGTTGAGCAGGTCTTTATCGTGGCTCACAATCAGCACGGTGTAGGGGTATTTGACAAGGAAATTTTCCAGCCAGATCGTGCCTTCAAGGTCCAAGTAGTTGGTCGGCTCGTCGAGGAGCAGAAAGTCCGGCTTGGCAAACAGAACCGCCGCCAGCGCCACGCGCATGCGCCAGCCGCCGGAGAAATCCTTGCAGGGGCGGGCTTGCGCCTCGGCGTTAAAGCCAAGACCGTTGAGAATGGCCGCGGCACGGGATTCTGCCGAGTGGCTTTCGATATCCGCCAGCCGTGTATGGATTTCCGCTATCCGCATTTCGTCGGTGGCGGTTTCCGCCTCTTTCATCAGCGCATCGCGCTCGATGTCGGCTTCCAGAACCGTTTCCAACAGGGAAAGATCACTCGCCGGTGCCTCCTGCGCCACGCCGCCAATGCGCGTGTTGCGCGGAATGCTGATCGCACCGTCATCCAGCACCCACTCACCGCGAATAAGCTTGAAAAGCGTGGTTTTACCCGTGCCATTGCGGCCGACAATACCAACCTTGTGGCCAGAGGGGATCATCGCTGTGGCATCATCCAACAGCACGCGGCCTTCCAAACGGAAGGTAATATTTTTGATAGCTAACATGGCTGGGCTTTTGCCTTAAGGGTAAGGGGGTGTCAATGCGGCAGTAAAAGTGCCGGTTTAAAAAACATTTTAAAACAGAAGGAGGGGGTGTTACCAATAGGAGTGCTGGGTATGATCAAACATCCCTTGGTAGAAGGATGTCTACTAACCTAGGTTAGTAGACATCTGTATCACGAATTAACTCAATAAATACTGTATGATAGGCGGGTGCTTGCATATATGATTTCCAAATCCATCTTCAGTATGCCTTTTGTAGCCTCACTTTTGGTAGTCCGACATGCGAGCGCCAATCTTCACTTGCGAATGATTATCAAGTGCATTAGTGAAGCCAAATGGATATGCACAATAAAAACGGCCTTATGCCCTCATTGCCGGAAGTGAACGCAAGCATCCGCCTCAGCCGTGGCGGCTTTTGGCGGCGGCTCGGCAGCTTTATGGGGCCGGGCTATATGGTGGCTGTGGGCTATATGGACCCGGGAAACTGGGCCACCTCTATTGCGGGCGGTTCGGCTTTTGGCTATATGCTGTTGTCTATCGTGGTGCTGTCGAACTTTATGGCCATCATTCTGCAAGCGCTCAGCCTGCGGCTCGGCATAGCGTCGGGGCGGGATCTGGCGCAAATGTGCGCTGATGTTTATGGCGACAAGGTGCGCTGGTTTCTATGGCTGATGGCTGAAGCGGCGATTATTGCCACCGACCTGGCCGAGGTGATCGGCACCGCCATTGCGCTCAACCTGCTGTTTGGCATGCCAATGGAGATCGGGGTGATTATCACTTTGGCCGATGTGTTCCTTATTTTCTGGCTTCAAGGCAAGGGGTTCCGCAAGGTGGAAGCGGTGATTGTGGCGCTCACATTGGTGATTGCGGTCTGCTTCATTGTGCAAATCATCTATGCGGATCCGGTGTGGGGCGATGTGCTGGCCGGTATAGTGCCCCAGCGCGACATTCTGCAAAGCCCGCAAATGCTGTATCTGGCGCTTGGCATTATTGGTGCCACGGTGATGCCGCATAACCTTTACCTGCACTCTGCCATCATCCAGACTCGCAAAATTGGCAATACCGATGCGCAAAAGCGCGATGCGATACGTATGGGCACAATAGATTCTACCGTGGCGCTGATGTTTGCGCTGTTTATCAACGGGGCCATTCTGGTGCTGGCGGCGGCGGCCTTCCATGCCACAGGGCGCACAGAAGTTGCCGAAATTCAGGACGCCTTTGAGCTGCTCTCGCCCCTGCTTGGCCTTGGCATCGCCTCCACGCTTTTTGCTGTGGCGCTACTGGCTTCAGGGCTGAATTCCACGGTTACGGCCACGCTGGCGGGCCAGATCATCATGGAAGGCTTTATCAACCTGCGCATTCCGGCATGGGCAAGGCGGCTGATAACACGCGGCATCGCCGTTGTGCCCGCGGTGATTGCGGTGTTTATTTATGGCGATAGCGGCACGGCGAAACTGCTGGTGATGAGTCAGGTTGTGCTCAGCATGCAACTGCCATTTGCGGTGATTCCGCTGGTGATGTTCACGGCAAACAAAACTCGGATGAAGGGCCTGCATGCGCCCCGCTGGATGAGCCTGACAGCATGGGCCATTGCCCTTGTTGTGATCGTGCTGAACATCAAGTTGATATACGATGTGGCCACAGGTGCCGTGGCGATCTAGGCGCAACAGGGGTTTTCAAACCAGCGCACCCGTGCTAGATGCGCGGCAGCATGTAACGGGGCCGGTTTGGCCCATTCAAAAGGACCATGACCATGGCTATCCAACGCACATTTTCCATCATCAAACCAGACGCCACCAAGCGCAACCTGACCGGCGCGATTGTTGCCAAATTCGAGGCTGCCGGCCTTCGGGTTGTGGCTTCCAAGCGCATCCAGCTCACTTTGGCGCAAGCACAAGAGTTTTACGGGGTTCATTCCGAGCGTCCATTTTTCGGCGAGCTTTGCGAATTCATGATCTCCGAGCCGATTGTGGTGCAGGTGCTGGAAGGTGAAGACGCAATTGCGAAAAACCGTGAAGTTATGGGCGCCACCAATCCGGCCGATGCCGCCGAGGGCACCATCCGCAAGGAATTTGCGCTTTCCATCGGTGAAAACTCGGTGCATGGCTCCGATGCGCCTGAAACCGCTGCCGAAGAAATTGCATACTTTTTCAGCGGGCTTGAGTTGGTCGGCTAATCCGCCGCTCTAACCCCTAAATAATCAAGGGCCGCTTCGATTTCGGAGTGGCCCTTTTTTTGTGCCCTCGCTTTGATTTTATCAAATCGTTTGCGGAGCGCCTTTTTCTCATCTCCTTGGCAATCATTCCAAGGCCGCCCTTGCAGGCCCATCACCAAAGCAAAATAGCCAATGAAATGGGGCCGGGTGCCTGCCGCGAGCAGCTTTGCATAGGCCGCATCTGCCCCGATTTCGCGCAGTTGCCCAGCGCTGGTAATCCCCGCGCGCTTATAGCTCGCATCTGATGCGGGGCCAAGGTTGCGGATGCTGGAAACGGGGTCAACCAAAGGCACGCTTCACCGCATCTTCAAAGCTGGCTTTGGCGGCCTGCCATGCCTCACCGTTTGGGTAGGATAGCAGTGTGGGGAGCAGTTGATCAGAAAAATCCTCGCTGGCCTCGCGTGGCAGCAGGGAGGGCAGGTTATCAATCGAGGTGATCTCGACCCCGCCTTTGAGCGCTTCAAAAGGGGCATCCCAAGTGCTGGGCGTGCTATAAATCGGCAGCGGGTTGAAATCGGAAAACGGGTCGCAGGACACATCCGAAATCATCCGCAACCGGCCTTGCCCCAGATCTTCAGGGCGCACGAGCAGCAGGCCGGGACCTGTCATCAACACACAATTTACCAGTAAATCATGGTTCAACAAAGCCTCGCGATCAAGATGGCGGGTTTCCTCTATGTCCCATTCGGTCACCCCATAGCCCGCCAGCTTCAGCGCTTCCGTCGCCCCTTGGCCCGAGCGGCCCTTGGCCCCGATCACAATCGCGGTTTTGTTGCCTGCCAGCCCGCGCAGAACATCCTCCACCTCGGCGCGGCGCGTAAAGCTGCGCACGCCGCCTTCGGGGCCATCTTTGCCCTGCGCCTGTGCCAACTGCCGCCATGCCGCCAGCGCGGCCCCCATCCAGCCGGCCCAATAGCCAAAAGCTGCCACGCGATGGTGGTTTATGGTGAGGTATTCAAGATCATAGAGCACACCGCCGCCTTTGCTAAAGCGGGCGATCTCGGCCTGCCAGCCGGATTGCTCTTTATAAAGATGGGCGAAATGGATGAAGGGGCTGCGCAGCTCGGCAGGCGCTTCAGGCAGCTCTTTCAGGCCCAGAATGGTGGTTTCCGCAGGCGCATCCACCCAACTGCCCTCAGGGATAATCTCGCAGCCAACCGCCGCATAGTCGGCATCCGTAAAAATCCGGCGCTCGCTATGCTCAATCGCAAGTGCAAACCCTGCTTCAAGCAACGCTTTGGCGTTTTTAGGCGTCAGGGGCGTGCGGCGCTCGGTGGGGCGGGCTTCAGCGCGAAGGATGAATTTCATGGCATGATTCCGTTTGTTAATTTGCGTTATGCTATAACCCGCTGGGGCAAGATGCCACGGTTTAAATTGCCCGTATCGGCTTAGGTAAGGCAAAACGAAATTCCGGCCCGCGCGGCCATTTGGAGGACACATGACCCATATTATAATTCTTGGCAGCGGCTTTGGCGCGCTCACCGCTGTAAAGCAGATTCGCAAATCTGGGGTGGATGCGCAAATAACCGTGGTGTCTCCCAACAACCACCTCACCTATCTGCCAAGCCTGATATGGATGCCCTCGGGCCTGCGCAACAGTGCCGATATTGATGTGAATCTGGAAAAATTCTTCGCCCGTGAAAGCGTGGTCTGGCACCAAGGCATGGTGGTGAATGTAACCGATGGCGGCCGCACGGTGGAAACCGATACCGGCACCCTGAGCAATGATTTCCTGATCATCGCCACCGGCGGGCGCTATATCCAGAAACTGCCGGGCATTAAGGAGCACGCGATTATTCCGTGCCAAGGGCCTGAATTCGGCCAGCAAATCCATGACCGGATCAGCGCTATGGATGGCGGCACCATTGCCATTGGCTTTGGCACCAACCCCAAAGAGCCAAAGGCCGTGCGCGGCGGGCCGATGTTTGAATTCCTGTTTAACATCGAAACCATGCTCAGAAAGCAGGGGCGGCGGGACAAATTCAACCTCGTGTTTTTCAATGGCGCTGAAAAGCCCGGTATCCGGCTGGGGGAAAAGGCCGTGAAAGGCCTGTTGGCCAATATGAAAAAACGCGGCATTGCCACGCATCTGGGGGCCAAGCCGATAAGAATCGAGGCCGATAAAGTGGTGACCGAACGCGAGGAAATTCCGGCGGATCTGGTGCTGATGATGCCCGGCCTTACGGGGCCTTTATGGCTGGATAATACCGAGCTGCCGCGCTCCAGCGGGGGCTTTGTGCAGGGGGATGAAAAGTGCCGCGTGGTGGGCTGGGATCAGACCTATGTGGTGGGCGATACCGGCTCCTTCCCCGGGCCGGACTGGATGGCCAAGCAGGCGCATCAGGCCGATTTGCAGGCCGAAGCGGCAGTGGCGAATATTCTGGCCGAGATCAAGGGCGAGGCCCCGAGCCACAAT
>Ga0256839_1001923_pt1 | contig 24220 bp, 21 predicted proteins | sample 354166metaG_FD_185968 | JGI IMG/M metagenome (GOLD analysis project Ga0256839, IMG submission 185968) | Hydrothermal vent microbial communities from Mid Atlantic Ridge, Atlantic Ocean - 354-166 | ecosystem: Environmental > Aquatic > Marine > Hydrothermal vents | place: Atlantic Ocean: Mid... | reverse complement strand
ACAAATTCACGACTGGTCGCTGTTGCTTGGCAGGGCGTTTGTTGAAAGCTAATTTTGCCATTAGTCTCGCATTTGTAAATTTTTGCATGGGCAGGTGTTATGCATAGTGCAATAATTAAAAAAGTAGTGAGGCGCATATTTTTCCTTAGAATTTTTAGAGTCTTTTTCTCAAATAATAGTCTAAATTAAACTAAAGTTGTGAAAATATTTTTGAGGCTCTTTTTTGTCATTTATCTGTCATGTTAGAAAATATAATTGTATGAAAATAAGAAATGAGAGTTGATACGCCAGTAAATAACATAGGTAAGTTAGATAGAACGCTATGCGTCGCACCGATGCTTGATTGGACGACTAAACATTGTCGTTTTTTTCATCGCTTATTATCACAAAATGCCGTTTTATATACTGAAATGGTAACGACCGGTGCGTTAATACATGGTGATAGAGAGCGGCATTTGGGCTTTAATCAACAAGAGCATCCTGTGGCATTACAATTAGGAGGAAGTTCGGTGCAAGATTTGGCCTTATGTAGCAAAATGGCTGAAGATTATGGTTATGACGAAGTTAATTTGAATATCGGTTGTCCGAGTGACCGTGTGCAAAATGGTCGCTTTGGGGCTTGTTTAATGGCAGAGCCTGATCTGGTTGCCGAGTGTGTGGCGGCCATGCAGGCTACCGTGGACATTCCGGTGACGGTTAAGTCACGTATTGGAATTGATAATCAAGATTCTTACCAAGCATTAGCGGCTTTTATCGCGACAGTGGCTGATGCAGGGTGTAAGACCTTTATTATTCATGCGCGTAAAGCCTGGTTATCAGGATTATCACCGAAGCAAAATAGAGAAATTCCACCCTTGCGTTATGACGTAGTGCAACAGATTAAACAAGATTTTGCCACTTTGGAAATTATCATAAATGGCGGCATCGCTACCCTCGAACAGGCGGAGGCGTTAATGCCGGGTGTAGATGGGGTTATGATTGGTCGTGAAGCGTACCATAACCCTTATTTATTGGCGGCAGTCGATGGTATTTTTTATCAATGTAGTACGGAAATAAAAACACGGCAGGAAATCGTATTGGCTTTGGTACCTTATATTCAAGAGCAATTAGCCGCCGGCGAACGTTTGCATAGCATAACGCGGCATATTTTAGGTTTATTTCATGGTGTTACAGGCGCCAAAGCTTGGCGGCGGCATTTGAGCGTTTATGCGCCCAAAGCCCATGCAGATGAGAATGTGGTTTTGCAGGCATTAGAATTAGTGCAAGTATGATGTATACTTAACGCCTATTTTATTTTAGAGATGAATGATGGAAGAATATTTCAGCAAGATTATTGCGGCAATTGGTGAGGATGTCACGCGTGAAGGTTTAGTCGATACGCCTAAAAGAGCCGCTAAGGCATTTAAGTTTTTAAATAATGGCTATGAAAAAAATTTAGAAGAAGTTTTAAATGGTGCCATTTTTGAAGCAGATACTGAAGATATGGTGATCGTTAAAGATATAGAACTGTATTCTTTATGTGAGCACCATTTATTGCCCTTTGTGGGCAAGTGTCATATTGCGTATTTACCGGATGGGCATGTATTGGGCTTGTCAAAACTGGCGCGTATTGTTGATATGTATGCAAGGCGTTTGCAAATTCAAGAAAGATTGACTAAGCAAATTGCTGATGCGGTTGATGAAGCCATTGGTGCTAAAGGAGTTGCTGTGGTGATTGAAGCTAAGCATATGTGCATGATGATGCGAGGGGTGGAGAAACAAAATTCAGTGATGACTACATCTGTGATGACAGGTATCTTTCGTAAAGATATGAGTACCCGTACTGAGTTTTTGAATTTAATTAACCGTCCTTCGTAAAGGTTGGTGTTGTGGCAAAAAAAAACAGGGTTGTTTTAATTGTTAATCTAGGGTCGCCGGATAAATTGACCACGCGTTCGGTTCGGCGTTTTTTACGAGAATTTCTGGAAGACCCGCGTGTCGTCAATTTACCACGCTCATTATGGTGGGTTGTGTTGAATTTTTTTGTATTACCGTTTAGGCCACGCAAATCAAAGCATGCCTACGCAAAAATATGGACAGAGCGGGGCTCACCATTGACTTATTTAACGCAAGATTTAACGGACAAGGTAGCGGCGCATTATGCACAAGACCCACAAGTCTCGGTGCAAATGGCAATGAGTTATGGTAGACCTGCATTGAGCAAAAGATTGCGTCAGTTGCAAAAAATGCAATGTGAGCAATTGACAGTTTTGCCGTTATATCCACAGTATTCTTCCACGACCACTGCTAGTGTGTTTGATGCCGTGGCGCATGCCTTATTGCAATGGCGTTATATTCCTGAATTGCATTTTATTAGTGATTACCATCAGCATCCTTTATATATCAGTGCATTGGTTGCCTCTATTAAGCAGGCATGGGCTGAGCAAGGGCAGGCTGAGCTGTTGTTGTTGTCATTTCATGGTTTACCTGATGTACTGACTAAAAAGGGCGACCCTTACTATTATCAATGCTTGCAAACGGCAGAGCTTATTGCTGCACAATTAAAGTTGCCTGCAGATAAATGGCAAGTGGTGTTTCAATCGCGCTTTGGTCGGGCTAAATGGTTGCAGCCATACTGCATAGAAACGCTGATGGCATTGCCGGCGAAAGGGATTAAGCAGGTTGATATTATTTGTCCGGGTTTTACCATTGATTGCTTAGAAACCTTAGAAGAAATTAATATGGCCAATAAAGCTATTTTTCTTGAAGCGGGCGGTGAGCAGTATCGGTATATTGCCGCACTCAATGATTCGGCGGAGAGTGTCGAACTTATGATTGATTTGATTGATAACAAGGTGAAATAATTATGCGTGCTTATGACCCTAATAATTGTGCTTTTTGCCGGTTAATGCGTAGTTTAGCATTTACCGGTGTCGGCATGGGAATTGGTAGTGGCACAGCTTATTTATTAGGTGCCGATCAGCAAGATGTAATGGCTTCGGGCATTGTCGTGTCGGCTATTATTGTGTTTGGCTTATTGGATAAAAAGAAGAAAAAATAATATGACTATACTGAGCGCGTGGCAAAATAAATGGCCTAAAATTCGGATTAGTAAACCTGCGTCTATTGGCGAAGGTGTGCTGGATGCAGGGGCTTTTAAAAGTATTGAGGTCAATAAGGTTTTTGATACGATTAACCATGCACAGACTATCATTGGGCAAGCTGTTTTATACCGCTCTTTAGTGCGGCCTTTAGATGATTTGCAACGCATTAAAGCCAAGCAGGAGGCAGTAAAGGAAGTACAGGACAATATTGCATTAAAAGAATCTTTAGAGCGTATTGTGCAGCATGCGCAACAAGATGAGTTACGCTTTCACCAACTATTGTTTGCCAAATTTTTAGCCTCCGGCGGGACTGCGCGAACGGTTGAAGAAGTGGAAGGCTATGGTTATCGTCAATATCGGCGAGGGATGCATTTTATTTTGGACTTTGTTGCATCAGTGCAAAACTTGGCAAGCCCCAAAAGCAGTTACTTAAAGGCTATTATAGAGGATGTACAGGCTTTTACGACAACGCGAACGTATGCTTTGATGGAAGGGCCTGTTTATATTACTGAAAAAGGCATACAGAGTAGGCTGGATAGAAAACGCTTGAGTCCTGCGATTATCTTTAAGCCGCGTATTTTTAAGCCATTACTTATTGCCATGTTGCTGGGTGCGCTATTGTTGGTCAATGTGTTTGTGCCGATAGGTATATTGAGTCTTTCGCCGATGGTGGCTATATTTTTAATACCCATGTCATTGATTTATTTTCCGATTATTGGGGGATTTGATCGTGATAGTTGCATTAAACCATTGCGAGACGAGTACCGCAATTCAGCCGATTTGGCTAAGGCTTTGGATGCTTTAGGGAAGCTAGATGAGCTATTGGCTTTAGTGCAATATGCAGCGGAGAGTGCTGAGCCATTGGTGATGCCGGAATTAATTGAGTCCAAACACCATCAGGTATTTTTGCAAAATGCCAAAAATCCCGTGTTAAGTAAAAGTGATATTGCTTATGTCGGTAATGATTTTGCATTGGAGACCGAGAAATTGGTGTTGATTACAGGGCCTAATAGTGGTGGTAAAACGGCTTTTTGTAAAACGTTAACACAAATTCAATTACTGGCTCAAATAGGCAGTTATGTACCGGCTGCGGCGGCAAAATTAACGGTAGCCGATAGAATATTTTATCAAGCTCCTGAAATTAGCCAACTTGATGATGGCGAAGGGCGATTTGGCACGGAGTTGAAGCGCACTAAAGCTATTTTCTTGGCCAGCACAGCAAAAAGTCTGGTGGTGCTAGATGAGTTATCGGAAGGGACAACTTTTGAAGAAAAAATGGAAACCTCGGTCAATGTATTAGATGGTTTTTATCAAAAGGGTAATAGTACTTTATTAATTACGCACAACCATCAGTTGGTTGATTATTTTATGCAACGTGGGCAGGGGATTGCGCTACAAGTTGAGTTTATTGGTGATGCGCCAACGCATAAACTGATTCCGGGGATTTCTCGGGTGAGTCATGCACATCGTGTGGCGAAGAAAATTGGGTTTTCTAAAGAAGATATTGCGGGTTATTTAGCTGATAATTAATGTTATGAAATGGGGTTTGCAATTATTTATTGCTTTATTGTTTTTAAGTACGGCTTTGCCGCTATGGGCAGATGTTTATAAATACTTGGCACCTGATGGCCGTGTCTATTATACCGATGAGCCAACGCATAATAAGTATAAGCTCATTATAAAAACCAAGCCGAAGGGATATCGACTTGCTTTTCGGCACTTAAAAAAAAATAAAAAAAAATATACACCGATTATTTTGCAAGCGGCACAGCTGCATGGGGTTGATCCAAAATTAGTGCATGCAGTGATTCAAACCGAGTCAGCTTATGATGCTAAAGCCATTTCCAGTGTAGGTGCAGTTGGCTTGATGCAGTTAATGCCGGCAACTGCACGGCAATATGGGGCGGTAAATCGTAAAGATCCTAAGCAAAATATTTTTGCAGGAACGCGTTATTTAAAGTATTTATTAGGCTTGTTTGATAATAACCTCGAATTGTCGTTAGCTGCTTATAATGCCGGTGAGAATGCCGTGAAAAAGTATCGTAATAAAATCCCGCCTTATCCCGAAACACAAAAATACGTTAAGCAAGTTTTGAGTTTGTATCAAGTGGGCAAGGGCTCATAATGACAGCCAATAACGCCGTTCTCACCGCAAAAGAGGTGGTGCAAGATGTTATGACGCTATTTTCTTTGCCTGATATTTATTACCAAGTTGAGCAGATGATAAAAGATCCCCGTTTTACGGCGGTGGATATTGGCGAGGTTATTGCCAAAGACCCTGCGCTAGCGGCGCGGTTACTTAAGTTGGTCAATAGTTCTTTTTATGGTTTTCAGGCGCGTATTGCGACGATTAGCAGAGCCATTACCATTGTGGGAGTGCAAGATTTACAAAGCTTGATATTGTCGACTTCAGTTATTGATACTTTTGAGTGTATCTCCAGCGATTTGGTGGATATGACAGACTTTTGGTTGCAGAGTATTAATTGCGCGGTGATTGCTAAAGCTTTGGCTAAAGAGAATGCAGTATTGCATGGTGAGCGTTTATTTTTAGCTGGGTTATTACATAAAATTGGCACGTTGGTTCTGTATCAAAAGTTGCCTGATTTATCCAGTAAAGTATTGCAGATCGCGGGCAATGATGCGTCATTAGTTGCGGCGGTTGAGCAAGAGATTATTGGGTTTACTTTTGCAGAGGTAGGGAGTGAATTAATTAAAGCGTGGCAGTTGCCGGATTCGTTAGCTGAAGCTATTGCTTGTCAATTAAGCCCTGACCACGCACTAAAATATCGTTTAGATGCGCAGTTGTTGCATATTGCGTCCATTTTTTGTACTGCTTTAGTCTATGATGAGCAAGATATTATTGAATTATGGCGAGATATTCCTCTCGAGTATCGTTCGGTTGTGAATATTGAAGAACAGGCGTTAGTTGCCTTGTTGGTACAGGTGCAAGAGGATGTTGCCGCCGTTTTTGGCTTATTAAAACCGGGTAAGAAGTTTTATTAATTATTGGCCTCAAACAGACGTAAATTTGGTATAATGATGCGTTATCACGATTCGTATTAATCAGCTTTTAAAGGCTTGGATTATTGGAATAAATACTTGCTAATAAATAGACTTATTGGCTTATTAAATTAGACGGACTCATGTCAGAATTTGCTAAAGAAATTACCCTAGTTAATCTCGAAGATGAGATGCAACAGTCATACCTTGATTACGCAATGAGCGTGATTATAGGCAGGGCGCTTCCTGATGTTAGAGATGGTTTGAAGCCGGTACATCGTAGGGTTTTATATGCTATGAATGTATTGGGTAATGATTGGAATAAGCCCTACAAGAAATCTGCTAGAGTGGTTGGGGATGTGATTGGTAAATATCACCCGCATGGTGATACGGCCGTATACGACACTATTGTGCGTATGGCACAGCCATTTTCGCTACGCTATATGATGATTGATGGTCAAGGGAACTTTGGTTCTGTTGATGGTGACTCACCGGCGGCAATGCGATATACCGAAGTGCGTATGGCTAAAATTGCCCATGAAATGTTGGCTGATTTAGATAAAGAAACGGTCGACTTCAATGCCAACTATGATGAATCTGAATCTGAGCCTGCCGTTTTACCGGCACGCGTTCCTGCATTACTTGTGAATGGATCGTCCGGGATTGCAGTTGGGATGGCAACGAATATACCACCGCACAATTTAGGTGAAGTCATTACGGCTTGTTTGGCCTATATGGATAATCCTGATATTAGTGTACGCGACTTAATGACCATTATTCCAGGGCCTGATTTTCCGACGGCAGGCATTATTAATGGCGTATCCGGCATCTTGGATGCCTATACGACCGGTCGTGGTCGGGTGCATATTCGTGCACGTAGCCATATAGAAGATTATAACCAAGGGACTCGGCAAGCCATTATTGTGACTGAGTTGCCTTATCAGGTGAATAAAGCACGATTATTGGAAAAAATTGCTGATTTGATTAAAGAGGCTAAAATTGAAGGGATTTCAGGTTTGCGTGATGAATCTGATAAAGATGGCATGCGGATGGTGATTGAAATACGCCGTGGTGAAGTGCCGGAAGTGGTACTGAATAATTTATATAAACAAACGCAAATGCGAACTGTGTTCGGCATTAATATGGTTGCCATTTTAAATGGTCGGCCGCAATGCATGAATTTGAAAGAAATTTTGTGTGCGTTTATTAACCATCGTCGTGAGGTTGTCACGCGGCGTACTATTTATTTATTGCGTAAAGCGCGTGAGCGCGCGCATGTATTGGAAGGTTTGGCAGTTGCCATGTCCAATATTGATGAAATGATTGCTTTAATTAAAGCATCGGCAAATCCTGCGGCGGCGAAAGTTGGATTGCTGGAAAAAACCTGGAATGCCGGGTTGGTAGCATCCTTGTTGGAGCGTGCTGATGCAGATCGTTCGCGACCTGATGGCCTAGTTGCAGAATTTGGCATTCAAGGCAGTGAATATCGATTGTCTGAAGCGCAAGCTACAGCCATCCTAGATTTGCGCTTACATCGCTTGACAGGGCTAGAGCAGGATAAAATTGTTAATGAATATAAACAGTTATTAGATTTAATTGATGAGTATTTAGAGATTTTAGCCAGTGCAGTGCGTTTAATGGAAGTAATTCGTGAAGAACTAGAGGCGATTAAAGATGAGTATGCTGATGAGCGGCGTACCGAAATTGTCGTTGACCAGCTGAGTTTAAGTGAGGCTGACTTTATTACTGAAGAAGATGTTGTTGTAACCATGTCCCATGATGGGTATGTTAAATCACAACGCTTGGAAGATTATCAGGCACAACGTCGTGGTGGACGTGGCAAGTCGGCAACCGCAACCAAAGAAGAAGATTTTGTGGAAAGATTAGTGATTGCCAATACGCATGATACTATTTTGTGCTTTTCTTCTATTGGGAAAGTATACCGATTGAAAGTATATCAATTACCGATTGCCAGTCGTGCATCACGAGGTAAGCCTTTTATTAATTTATTACCTTTAGATAAAGATGAGCAAATTAGTGCGATGCTGACGGTGCATGAATATACTGAAACTCAATTTATCTTTATGGCAACTGCCTCTGGGAGAGTAAAGAAAACGCCATTGAAAGAATTTGAGTGGCAACGGACGAGTGGTAAGATTGCTATCGACTTGCGTGATGATGATAAATTGGTTGGTGTAGCGGTAACGAATGGGGCGCAGAATATTTTATTGTTCAGCAGTAACGGTAAAGCAACATGTTTTAGTGAAACGGATGTGCGCTCTATGGGACGAACAGCTGCGGGTGTGCGAGGAATGCGCCTTGGAGAAGGGCAAAAAGTTATTTCTATGATTGTTTCTGCTGAAGGAACAATATTGAGTGTTACTGAAAATGGATATGGTAAACGTACGCAGGTAGGCGAATTTACTCAGCATAAACGTGGAGGGCAAGGCATGATTGCCATGCAAACGTCGGAGCGTAATGGTCAGTTGGTCGGAGCTTTATTGGTCTCAGATCATGATGAAATTATGTTGATTACAAATGGTGGGGTCTTGGTAAGAACCCGTGTCAATGAAATTTCTGTGATGGGTAGAAATACTCAGGGTGTCAAGGTTATTCGCTTAGATAGCCAAGAAAAATTAGTCGGTGTCGATAAAATTGATGGCTTGGTGGAAGAGGTGGATGATTCGGCGTCTCAGGAGGAACGAGATACTGCAACGACAGTGGGTGAGCAATCTAATACAGAATCTAATGCGGGTGAGAGTGAATAATGTCAAAAGTATATAATTTTAGTGCGGGACCTTCAATGCTACCTGAGGCTGTATTGCAACAGGCTCAGACTGAAATGTTGGATTGGCAGGGAACCGGTATGTCTGTGATGGAGATGAGTCATCGAGGTGCTGAGTTCATGTCGATAGCAAAAACTTTACACGATGATTTACGAGAGCTGATGGCTATTCCTGATAATTATCAGCTTCTATTTTTACAAGGTGGTGCGACCGCGCAGTTTTCATTTATTCCTGCCAATATTTTAGGGGATAAGCAAAAAGCTTGTTATATCAATACGGGGGCATGGTCGGCGAAAGCGATAAAAAGTGCGCAACCTTATTGTGATGTCATTGTTTCTGCCAGTGGCGAGGCAAGTAACTTTACGGCGATACCCGAATATGCTGATTGGAATATTGATGAGCAAGCGGCTTATGTGCATTACACACCGAATGAGACTATTCATGGCGTCGAATTTCAAACTATCCCTGATGTAGGGGATTTGCCATTAGTGGCTGATATGTCATCTAATATTTTATCGCGTCAGGTTGATGTGAGTAAATTTGGCTTGATTTATGCTGGTGCACAGAAAAATATGGGGCCTGCCGGAGTGACTGTGGTGATCGTTAGAGACGATTTACTTGGCAAGGCACAGCAAGGTTTGCCGGATATTTTCAATTATGAAAAACAAGCCAAGCAAGAATCTATGTTGAACACCCCCGCGACTTATAATTGGTATTTGGTGGGCTTGGTATTACAGTGGGTGAAAGCACAAGGTGGCGTTGCTGCACTGGAGAAAACCAATCAAGCTAAAGCTAAGAAATTATATGAGGCTATCGAGCAATCGAGTTTATATACCAACCCTGTTGCGGTGGCAGATAGGTCGCGTATGAATGTACCTTTTATTTTAGCGGATAGTGGTTTGGATAAAGCCTTTCTAGCGGCGGCTCAAGAGCAGGGTTTTTTATCGTTAAAAGGACATCGTTCTGTTGGAGGTATGCGTGCTAGTATTTACAATGCCATGCCTGAATCCGGTGTTGAAGCATTGGTGCAATTTATGGCCGAATTTGAACGTACCCATTAATTTTATTTTGAATTAATATGACTGATGTAATTCCTCTTTCTGAATTAAGAGCTCAGATTGATACCGTTGATCAACAGATATTACAATTGATTAATCAACGCGCTTCTTTGGCTGAGCAAGTTGCAAAAACCAAGATTGCATCAGGTGAAGAGAGCTGTTTTTATCGCCCGGATAGGGAAGCGCAAGTATTAAGGCGCATTCAAAATTTGAATCCTGGCCCTCTTAGTAATGATACGGCGGCTCATTTTTTTCGTGAATTAATGTCGGCGTGTTTGGCTCTGGAAAAACCGTTACAGGTTGCTTTTTTAGGGCCGGAAGGCACTTTTACGCAACAAGCAACATTTAAGCATTTTGGGCATGCGGTGCAAACTGAACCGGTTACGGCAATTGAGGATATTTTTCAAGCAGTTGAAGAAGGGCGTTGCCAATTTGGTGTGGTGCCAATAGAAAATTCTACCGAAGGGGTGGTGACGCATACGCTCGATAGATTCGTGATGTCATCCCTGCAAATTTGTGGTGAAGTCGCTATACGTATTCAGCATAACTTAATGGCTAATGTTGCTGATTTGGGTGAGGTTAAGGAAGTATTTTCACATAGACAGTCATTAGCGCAATGTCGTAAGTGGTTGGATGCAAATTTGCCTGGTGTGCGTTGTACTGAAGTCAGCAGTAATGCAGAAGCGGCTAAAATAGCGGCGACCCAAACTGGAGCGGCTGCAATTGCAGGTACAATGGCGGCTGAAACATATGATGTGGCCATTTTGCAAGCAGGTATTGAAGATGAGCCTAATAATACCACGCGATTTGTGATTATTGGCAAGCTAAGATCTGAGCCGACAAAGGATGATAAAACTTCATTGCTACTCTCTACCAAAAACTATTCAGGAGCGTTGTACACTATTTTGGAACCATTTGCCAAATATGGCATTGGCATGACTAAAATTGAATCACGGCCTTCACGTCAAGGCTTGTGGGATTATTTATTTTTTATTGATATCGATGGGCATCAGAATGACGATAATGTTGCTCATGCTTTGCAAGATTTGCAAGAGCACGTCACGATGATGAAAATCCTGGGTTCATATCCGAAAGCGGTATTGTAAGTTTAAGCCCAATTTTTCTTGTAATGCGCCGGTAAATAATTCACGTTCATATTAAAGCTGTGACGCTTAAGATGTGGCATCATTTTGTACGCTGTTGCATTCTACTAAAGCTTTTATAAAAAGTATTTTATCACTCTCAAAATTCAAAAAACGCCTTTATTATCATGCAAGCAAGCATTTATCAACTCGCCAATTCCGGCGTGCAAAAACTCATCCCTTATCAAGCAGGTAAACCGATTTCAGAACTGGAACGTGAACTGGGTTTGACGGAAATTATTAAGTTAGCCTCTAATGAAAATCCATTAGGGCCTAGCGAGAAAGTTAAGCAAACCATACAAGACAATTTAGGTGAGCTATCGCGTTACCCTGATGGTAATGGTTTTGCTCTAAAAGCTGCATTAGCAGAAAAATGGCAAGTGACTGCCGAACAAATTACCTTGGGCAATGGTTCCAATGAGATTTTAGAATTATTGGCACGTGCTTTTTTAAGTACTGAATCCGAAGTTATTTTTTCGCAACATGCGTTTGCTGTTTATCCTATTGTGACGCAATCGGTGGGTGCGGTTGCCAAAGTGATTCCGGCGGTTGAGTATGGCCATGATTTAGCCGCAATGCTGGCGGCGATTACCGATAATACCCGTCTAATATTTATTGCCAATCCGAATAACCCAACGGGTACTTATTTAAGCGAACAAGCTTTGGCTGCGTTTTTGGAGGCTTTGCCTGAGCAGGTTATTTGTGTATTGGATGAGGCGTATTTTGAATATGTGGCGGCAGCGGATTACCCGCATTCGGTTGCATGGTTGACACAATACCCTAATTTAATAATTACACGCACATTTTCAAAAGCGTATGGCTTAGCTGGCTTGCGTGTTGGTTATGGATTATCAAGCCCTGAGATGGCCGATATTTTAAATCGAGTACGACAGCCGTTTAATAATAATGCGCTTGCTTTGGCGGCGGCAGAAGTTGCATTGCATGATGAGGAATATCTACAAGCGACTGTTGCCTTGAATAATGCAGGTATGTTGCAATTAACAGCCGCTTTTACCGATATGGGACTATCTTGGATTCCTTCGGTAGGGAACTTTGTTTCGGTTGATTTGCAACGTGAAGCGGCAGGCATTAACACGGCATTATTACATAAAGGTGTTATTGTACGGCCGGTTGCCAATTATGAAATGCCAAATCATTTACGTATTAGTATCGGCACACAAGCAGAAAATGATTTTTTTATTAAAGTACTGCAATCTGTATTAGCCGATGTTTAATAAGCTTTGTATTATTGGTGTTGGGCTCATTGGAGGCTCTATTGCACGTGCGGCTCGTCAACATAAATTATGCACGATTATCTCAGCGTATGGCCGTCAAGAGGATGAGGATAATTTACAGCGAGCAGTACAATTAAATGTGATTGACACTTATAGTCTGAACTTGGGCGAGGCGATTGAAGGTGCAGATTGTGTGATTGTAGCCACGCCTGTGGGGGCTATGGAGGCTATATTTAAGCAGATGGCACCTTATTGGTCTGCTAATGTGCTATATATGGATGCAGGTAGTACCAAGGCCAGTGTGGTGACAGCATTACAAGCTGTTTTGGGTGAGTTACCGGCTAATTTTGTGCCCGCACACCCGATTGCAGGTGCTGAAAACAGTGGCGTAGACGCGGCATTAGTAGGGCTATTCCAAGATAAACGCCTCATTTTGACTCCTTGTGAGCAGACGAATGCGTATTTTGTTGATTTGGCAACGCAGTTTTGGCAAGGTGTGGGCAGTGTAGTGACGCAGATGAGCATTGAGCAGCATGATGCGGTTTTGGCGGCGACCAGTCATTTACCTCATATTTTGGCATTTACCTTAGTTGACTTGTTAGGTAAAAAAGATGAACAGCGTGAGGTTTTTAAATATGCGGCAGGTGGTTTTAATGATTTTACGCGCATTGCTTCTAGCGACCCAACCATGTGGCGTGATATCTGTATGGCGAATAAGTCGCAAATCATTCCGTTAATTGAGCAATTATGTGTTGAATTGCAAGCAATTAAGCAGATGTTGAAGCAAGATCAGGTACAGCCATTACAGGATACTTTTACATATGCCCGTAATGCACGACAACGTTTTTTAAAGCAATCTAAATGAATATGACAGAATCAATTACTTTTACCGTGCAACCAGGCGGATATTTGCAGGGTCAGATGCGTGTTCCGGGCGATAAATCTATTTCGCATCGTTCCATTATGTTAGGTTCGATTGCGGAAGGTGTGACGCATATTACCGGTTTTTTAGAAGGAGAAGATGCCTTGGCAACCTTGCGTGCTTTTCAAGCAATGGGGGTGCAAATTGAAGGGCCGGATAAGGGTGTTGTCACTATTCATGGGGTCGGTTTAGGTGGCTTGCAAGCACCTAAAGAACCTATTTACTTGGGGAATTCGGGGACTTCTATGCGTTTGCTCTCTGGCTTATTGGCAGGGCAAAAATTTGATTCTGTGTTAACAGGCGACAAGTCTTTATCGAGTCGTCCTATGCGCCGAGTACTGAACCCTTTAAGTTGCATGGGGGCAAAAATAGAAGCGACGGCCGAGGGTACAGCACCTTTGCATATTCAGGGGCAAGGCTTATTACAAGGTGCTCATTATGATATGCCGATTGCCAGTGCGCAGGTAAAATCTTGTTTATTATTGGCAGGGCTGTATGCTTCGGGAGAAACCTCGGTGGCCGAGCCCGCACCTACACGTGATCATACTGAAAGAATGCTAGCGGGATTTTCTTATCCTGTGCGGCAGAAAGCGAATTTGGTGACTATCACCGGTCAAGGCCGATTAGCCGCAACAGATATAGATGTGCCTGGTGATATTTCTTCTGCGGCTTTTTTTCTGGTGGGTGCTTCCATTGCCAAAAATTCAGATTTAACGTTACAGCATGTTGGCATTAATCCTACGCGTACGGGCATTATTGATATTTTAAAGTTGATGGGTGCTAATATTGAGTTATTAAATCAACGGCTTGTAGGTGGAGAGCCGGTTGCCGATATTCGTGTGCAGAGTGCTGATTTGCAGGGCATCGTTATTCCGGAAGAATTGGTGCCATTAGCCATTGATGAATTTCCTGTCATTTTTATTGCAGCAGCTTGTGCGCAAGGCAAAACAATTTTAACAGGTGCTGAAGAGTTGCGTGTTAAAGAAAGTGATCGGATTCAAGTGATGGCTGATGGTTTGCAAGTTTTGGGTGTTGATGCGCAACCAACTGATGATGGCATGGTCGTTCAAGGGGGAGAGATTTCAGGAGGCGAAGTTATTTCGCATGGTGATCATCGTATTGCCATGGCATTTGCAATCGCAGGTTTAAAAGCAACAGGGCATGTTGTGATACGAGATTGTGCTAATGTCAATACGTCTTTTCCGGGGTTTGTGGCAATGACGCAACGGTTAGGGCTTGATATTGTCAGTGAGGGTTAAAGCATGAGCATTCCTGTATTAACGATTGATGGGCCAAGTGGAGCGGGCAAAGGAACAATTAGTCGAGCGATTGCCAAAAAATTGGCTTGGAACTATTTGGATAGTGGTGCTATTTACCGTGCTTTAGCGATTGCCGTTCTTGATAAAAAAATCGACTTGCAAAATGTGGCAGTGGTTGCGGAAGTTGCTACAAAAATGCAGTTAGTTTTTGCTTGTGAATCTGAGCTGAAGGTTATGCTGGACGGTCAGGATATTAGTGCCAGATTGCCATCTGAGGAGACGGGGGCTGCTGCATCAACAATTGCCGCATACCCTGAAGTACGGGCGGTTTTGCTACAAAAGCAAAAAGATTTTCGTCAGGCTCCAGGCTTAGTGGCAGATGGGCGCGATATGGGAACGGTTGTCTTTAGCGATGCGACTGTAAAGGTGTTTTTAACGGCTAGTGCGACCGAAAGAGCAAAAAGACGCTTTAAACAGTTGAAAGAAAAAGGAATTGATGCTAACCTTGATCAGATTACTAGAGACATAGAATTACGTGATCGCCGTGATAGTGAGCGCAAAATAGCGCCATTAGTTCCTGCTGACGATGCTATTTATTTAGATTCTTCGAATTTAAGTATAGACGAAGTCATTGCAAAAGTAATGGCGTTAATAGTTTAAGTAATAACTTTGGTGGGTGTATGAATATATTAACAAGTACAGCCTTTTATTAACTACATAGATAAAGAGACTTGATGTTTTTGCAAGTCTTGGGATAGAAAACAATGAGCGAAAGCTTTGCTGAATTATTTGAAGAAAGTTTAAATCAAACGGAAATGCGTACCGGCGCCATGTTAAAAGGTACGGTCATCGATATTGATAATGATAAAGTGATTGTCAGTGCGGGACTAAAATCGGAAGGTGTGATTCCTAAATGGCAATTTTTGAATGCCGAAGGCGATTTAGAAGTTAATATTGGTGACGAAGTTGAAGTTGCCTTAGACTTAATCGAAGATGGCTTGGGGGCTACGTTACTTTCTCGTGATAAAGCGAAGAAACATAAAGCTTGGGGTGAACTGGAAACTGCTTTTGAAGCCGAAGAAACGATTACAGGTCGTATCAACGGTAAAGTGCGAGGTGGTTTTACTGTTGCTGTGGGTGCATTACGCGCTTTCTTACCTGGCTCGTTAGTTGATGTTCGTCCTATCAGAGACACGACTTTCCTTGAAGGGCGTGATCTTGAGTTCAAAGTTATTAAAATCGACCAAAAACGTAATAACGTTGTTTTATCTCGTCGTGCTGTTGTTGAAAAAGAGTACAGTGCAGAAAGAGATGAGTTACTGAAAACATTGGCAGATGGTATCGTTGTTAAAGGGATTGTTAAAAACTTAACAGACTACGGTGCATTTATTGACTTAGGTGGTATTGACGGCCTATTGCATATTACTGATATGGCATGGCGTCGTGTACGTCACCCATCTGAATGTGTCGAAATCGGGCAAGAAATCGAAGTTAAAGTGCTTAAATTCGATAAAGAAAAAACACGTGTTTCATTGGGTATGAAGCAAATGGCCGAAGACCCATGGCATGATATTGGTGCGCGTTACCCAGCGGGTTCTCGTGTGACAGGTAAAGTTAATAACTTAACTGACTACGGTTGTTTTGTTGAAATTGAAGAAGGTGTTGAAGGATTAGTGCACGTTTCTGAAATGGATTGGACTAACAAAAATGTTAACCCATCTAAAGTTGTCCAATTAGGTGACCCGGTTGAAGTCATGATTCTGGAAATTGACGAAGAGCGTCGTCGTATTTCATTAGGTATGAAACAATGTCGTACTAACCCTTGGGATGAATTTGCTGCAACCCATAATAAAGGCGATAAAATTTCCGGAAAAATTAAATCTATCACTGATTTTGGTATCTTTATCGGTCTGGAAGGTAATATTGATGGCTTGGTGCATATGTCTGATATTTCTTGGTCTGATGCACAAGAAGAATCAATTCGTAACTACCAAAAAGGCGATGAAGTAGAAACGGTCATTTTAGCGGTTGATGCGGAGCGTGAGCGTATTTCTTTAGGCATTAAACAACTACAACAAGACCCATTCCAAAACTATATTGCTATTAATGAAAAAGGTAGCATGGTAAAAGGTGTTGTTAAAGAAGTTGATGCAAAAGGCGCGGTCATTACTTTAGCGGAAGGTATTGATGGTTACTTAAGAGCTTCTGAAATTCAACGTGACCGTGTTGAAGATGCGAGTAAATTATTAACCGTAGGCGATGAAATTGAAGCTAAATTCATCGGTGTTGATAAGAAGAACAAGTCTATTTCTTTATCTATCAAAGCCAAAGATGTTGATGAAGAAGCATCTGTTATGAAAGCATACTCAGAAGCTGCTTCTGGTACGCCAACTATGGGTGATTTATTTAAGCAATTAGATAAATAATAGTTAAAAAAAAGGGGCTTAATGGTTTTATTGGCATTAAGTCCCTTTTTTTATGCTTGAGAATTGTGGTAAAAATATTTAAGCTATACCAACATATTGTTTTTATTGTAGTATGTTAATAAAATAACTATAGGACTATTGTGTGACAAAATCTGAATTAATAGAATCACTATCTAAAAAAATACCGCATTTGGCAATACAAGATGTTGAGTTGTCTGTAAAGTGTATTTTAGAACAAATGGGGCAGTCCCTATCTGAAAACGAACGCATAGAAGTGCGCGGTTTTGGTAGTTTTTCTTTGCATCATCGTAAACCAAGAATGGGACGTAATCCAAAAACAGGCGATGCGGTTGCATTGACTGAAAAATATGTACCTCATTTTAAGCCTGGTAAAGAGCTACGTGATCGTGTAGATAGCTCTAGATTAAAATATAAAATAACTGATTAAAATTAAGTCTAATTAGCGAGAAAACCTTATGATGCGGATTGTAGCGATTTTTTTCTTTTTTATCATTGCAGTGATAGCACTTTTTTTCTCGCTACTTAATTTTCAACCGGTAGAAATTAGCTTATATTTTACCAGTATCAAAATGCCGTTAGCGATTGCTTTGACCATTGAGTTATTTGCCGGTATCTTTATAGGTTTTTTAGTGGCATTTATTCATATCGTACGGCTTAAATCACAATTTAAATCATTAAGCCGTCAAATTTCGGCGAGTAAAGATATCGATTAATGGTGGCTAGGGTGATGATATGAAATACTTGTCTTGACTATTGCTCTATCGCTAAGTCTTTTATTTTTCTTGTGAGAGTGTTGCGACCATAGCCCAATAAATTAGCGGCTTCGTGTCGTTTTCCGTGAGTATGTTCCAAAGCGGATGTAATTAATATGCTTTCTATTGTTGCTATAATTTGTTTGGCAATATCTTCTTGGCCTTGTTGTAATTTTTGTTGCACGGTCAATTTTAAACCGGTTTCCCAGTCACAGGTTTTATCTGTATTGTTACTTGCTTGACTCGCAGTATAGTCAGGTAATAATTCAGGTGGTAAATCACTTAAATGTATTTCAATGCTAGATGCCATAACGGTTAGCCAACGACAAATATTTTCTAGTTGCCGAACGTTTCCCGGCCATGGCAGGGTGCGTAAGTAATTTTCTGTTTCAGGTAATAGGCGTTTGACTTCGGTTTCAAGTTCCTTGGCTGCGATAGCTAAAAAATGATGCATTAGCAAAGATATGTCTTGTGGGCGTTCTCTTAATGGGGGAATATGTATGCGAATGACATTTAGTCGGTGAAATAAATCTTCACGAAATAAACCTTGTTTAACGAGTGACTCAAGGTTTTGATGTGTGGCGGCAATAATGCGTACATTGACTTTGATTGGGGCGTGTGCACCTACGGGGTAAAATTCATTATCGGATAATACGCGTAATAAGCGGGTTTGTAATTCAGCCGGCATATCACCTATTTCATCTAAAAATAGGGTGCCATGATTAGCTTGCTCGAAGCGTCCTGAGCGGCGTGAATTGGCACCTGTAAACGCGCCTTTTTCATGCCCAAATAACTCAGATTCCATAAGATCTTTAGGGATAGCTGCCATATTTAAGGCGATAAAAGGTTGTTTTGCGCGTGGGCTATGTCTATGTAAGGCTTTTGCTACTAATTCTTTGCCTGTGCCGGATTGGCCGTTAATGAGTACGGTGATATGTGAGCGTGCTAAGCGGCCGATGGCACGAAATACTTCTTGCATGGCAGGCGATTCGCCTATGATTTCAGTTGGCGGGGAGCTATCTTCTTTTTCGGCCGTAACGCCAGAATTTTTTTGCTGGCTATGTAGGCAGGCTCGCTGTACTAAGGTGAGCATTTCATCAATATCAAACGGTTTCGGTAGATACTCAAATGCGCCGCCATGAAATGCGGACACTGCGCTCTCTAAGTCAGAGTGGGCGGTCATAATGATAATGGGTAAGTCTGGGTGTGAGTGTTGTAGACGTTCTAGTAGTTGTAGGCCATCCATACCGGGCATACGAATGTCAGATAATAATGCATCGGGGGTATCGTCCTGTAATGCAATTAATAAATCTTTGGTTGTGGCAAAACTGCGCGATATTATTTCATTTTTGGATAATGCTTTTTCGATTACCCAGCGTATGGATTTATCATCATCGATTACCCAAACATGATATGGCTTAGTCATTAATATTGCCTACCGGTAAAAAAATTGAAAAAATTGTATTTCCTGGGGTGCTACTGCACTCGATGATACCATTGTATTGATTGATGATTGATTGCGAAATGGGTAAGCCTAGCCCTGTGCCATCATTTTTGTCGGTAATCATGGGGTAAAAAATTTGATTAATCAGTTCGGGGTTGATACCGGCGCCATTATCGATAACATCAATTCTGGCTGTCAATTTATGACACTTACCGGCGATGGTCATTTGTCGGCAGATGCGAGTACGTAAGGTAATCTTGCCGGCATTGTTAATGGCTTGTGCTGCATTGCGTGTGATATTAAGAAATGCTTGGATAAGCTGATTTTTATCTGCATACAATTCCGGAATGCTGGGGTCGTAGTCAATAACAATAACAATTGAGTCAAGTACTTCTGCTTGCACGAGTTGCCGAGCGCGTTCAAGTGGTTCATGAATATTTAAAGCGACTTTATTAGGAACCTTGTTAGGGCCTAACATTTTATCCATTAATACTTTCATGCGGTCTGCTTCAGCAATGATGATTTGAGTATACTCTTTTAACTCATCATCTTGTAGTTCAAGTTCTAATAGCTGGGCTGCACCGCGCAAGCCACCTAATGGATTTTTAATTTCATGAGCAAAACCTCGCATTAACATGCGTGAGGTGTTTTGTTGAGCCAATAATTGTTCTTCTTTAGATATGCGCAGATGGCGGTCAACTTGTTGTAGTTCAATGAGGATTTCAGTTTCTTGTTGGTGTTCGTAAATAGGTGTGGCACTAAAATTAATGGTAATATTTTTTTGGTAAAGGTTAATATTAAGTTCCCTATCAACCAACCCTTCGTTATCTGCTATGCATTGGTGTAAATCATTAATTAATATATTGTCAGCATTGAATAAATAGCTGGCGGATTTTCCAACTAGGTGGCGGGCGCTGTCACCCAATAAAATTTCTCCGGCAGTATTGATATAGGTCAGTTTTAACGTGCTATCAAATAATAAAATAGCTTCATTTAAGTTTTCTAGTATTTTTTTATGCACAGTGGTCATCTGAATAATAGTCCTTGACAAAAGTAAAAGCAAAATTTAGGCCAAAAAATATATTAGCAAATAGAGTAAGTTGAGAGGTGGTGAGTAGAAGTAGTGCGCCAAGCTGGTGCAAAGTTTAACTGACTGGTCAATTGTAGTGCAAGATTAGGCGATATCCCTTGAATTTCAATAGTGATTGTATCACTTCTTTTTAACAAGGTTTATGGCAATAAAAAAGGGGATAGGTAAAAAATACTTACCTATCCCCCCTTTTAGAGAGTGTTAACAAACCTACTCAATTGATGAAAGTAGGTATTGTTGGGTTTTACAAGCTATAGTACATATCAAATTCTACAGGGTGAGTGCTCATGCGTAGACGTTGTACTTCTTCGTTTTTCAAATCAATGTAACCATCAATGGCATCATCGGTAAATACACCGCCGCGAGTTAGGAATTCACGGTCTTCATCTAAAGCTTTTAGTGCTTCATCAAAAGAAAATGCAACCTGAGGAATTAGTTTTTCTTCTTCAGGGGGTAGGTCGTATAAATCTTTATCCATTGCATCACCAGGGTGGATTTTGTTTTGGATGCCGTCAAGGCCAGCCATCAACATTGCGGCAAAGCATAGGTAAGGATTGGCAGTTGAATCACCAAAACGTAGCTCAATACGACGACCTTTTGGGTTATTAACAAAAGGAATACGGATAGAGGCCGAGCGGTTACGTGCAGAGTAAGCCAGCATAACAGGAGCTTCAAAGCCTGGAACGAGACGTTTGTAGCTGTTTGTTGATGCGTTAGCAAAGGCATTCAGTGCTTTGGCGTGTTTGATGATGCCGCCAATGTAGAATAAAGCGGTTTCAGATAAGCCGCCGTATAAATCACCAGAGAAAAGGTTAACGCCATCTTTTGCTAAAGATTGGTGTACATGCATACCGTTACCATTATCGCCAACTAATGGTTTGGGCATGAATGTTGCCGTTTTGCCGTAAGCATGTGCAATGTTGGCAACAACATATTTAAGCTCTAGCACTTCATCTGCTTTTGAAACTAAGGTGTTGAATTTTGAACCAATTTCACATTGACCAGCTGTTGCAACTTCATGATGATGAACCTCAGTAGTTTGACCTAGCTCTTCTAAAACCAAGCACATAGCTGAGCGCATGTCTTGTAGTGAATCGACGGGTGGTACGGGAAAATAACCGCCTTTTACACCAGGGCGGTGACCAATATTGCCGTCTTCGTAGGCTTTTTCAGAGTTCCAACCGGCTTCTTCTGAATCCACTTTATAGCCACAGCTACCCATGTCGGCATTCCAGCGCACATCATCAAAAATGAAAAATTCATTTTCCGGGCCAAAAAAAGCGGTATCGGCAATCCCTGTTGATTGCATATAAGCTTCGGCACGACGAGCAATAGAACGTGGGTCACGTTCGTAGCCTTGCATATCATTAGGCTCAATGATGTCACAACGTAGGATTAAGGTATTGTCATCAAAGAATGGATCAATTTTTGCTGTGCTGGGGTCAGGCATTAAAATCATGTCTGATTCATTGATACCTTTCCAACCGGCAACAGAAGAACCATCAAACATATTGCCTTCTTCAAAAGTGTCTTCATCAATAGTGTGTGCTGGGAAGGTAACATGTTGCTCTTTACCGCGAGTATCACAAAAACGAAAATCAACAAATTTGATGTCGTTTTCTTGGATCATTTTTAGGACGTTATCTACTGACATTTTAAGGTGTCTCCTGCTGGTTATTATTATTTCGTTTAGTTATGCCGTTTTTAATGAGCATATCAAACTTTGTATCTTACAATATAAATATAAAAAATACCCGACTTTATTGCTATGTCAATATGCTTAATATATTAAGCAGATACTATGCCGTTTTTATAGTGTTGATTTTGCAAATAAAAAATAATAAATTGCTAGTGAAATCATGATATGTGCGCACAACTGTGGTGCGTATAGTTTTGAGTCTGAGCACATAATGACATTTAAATTTTAGTTGAATCTATGCAATGCTTTAACTGCTTATCTGGAAAATATAAAACAGAATAAACAAGAGTCGCTTATATTTTGGTATCATTGCTTTTTTATCATTAATTTTTAACAATCTACAAAAAAATGAAACGATTAGTTTGGGGTATATTATCAGCGTTACTGATAACGGCTTGTGCGAGCCAGCCTAAAAATCCGCCTTTGTATAGGCCTGGGGAAATTGCGTTTGGTTCCATATCAGATTTGGATAAAGAGCAGTATTTATTGGAGCAGGATGCGTTATTTCGGCGTAAATTAAGTGAAAAGGGGGTCTCTTCCGTATTATTGGATAAGCGAACGATAGAGTTGAATATTCCGGGCAATATTGCTTTTGCGATCAATTCAGCCAGTATGAACTGGAATTTACATGATGTTTTAGATGAAATTGTGGATGTCATCAGAGAGTATAATCATTCATCTATCCTTATTATTGGCCATTCTGATGCGCGTGGTAATGATATTGTTAATCAACTATTATCGCAACAGCGTGCTAAAGCGATTTATGATTATTTTATTCGCAGTGAAATTAATCCGGATAGACTCAGCTATGTTGGAATAGGGGCTAATGATTTGTTGATAAAAGATGATGTCACTAACTTAGACCGTGCTTTAAACAGAAGGCTTACATTAAAAATATTTTTGCCTAAAGATCCGAACGAGCCTGATGCAGATGATGCAGTTGAAACTAAAAAGCTTGATCCTGTTGAAGAGTTGCATGAAGTCACGGATCTGAGTGATGTGACCACATTAGATGCAATTGAAGAGTCTGCACCTAGTATCACGATTGAGGAAGATGACAGTAGTTTGGATGGATTTATTGATTTGCAGTAATGTTTAAAGAAGAAAGGAATGCATGTTTAGTAAGACAGAGAACTGACTTATTTTGTGGTGGTGTATCCCTGTTAGCAGTACAGTGGTGGCGGTTATTAGCTACCTGTCTGACAAATATTACTGTATGGCCAAAATTTTTCTTTATACTGCTGAGTAAGGCGAAATCTGTATTAATAAAGCCACTAAAAAAGCTTGTTTACAGTTGTTTGTTATGGCTGAATATTGCTGTGCCGGTACATGCATTAGACGTTAATGCGGCATTAGAGAATGCATTTCGCTTAGGTGAACATGCTAAATATGGGCGGCTGAAACTTGATATGCGTTATCGTTACGAAAATGTCCGTGTCTCTGCTAACTTACTGACTAAACCGGCCAATGCCAATACGCTACGTTTACGCCTAGGCTATTTATCCCCTGAATTATTTCATTTACAGACCTATATTGAATATGCCGGTAACTTGGCCATGCAGGAAGATTTTAATAGTTCACGTAATGGGTTTACCGAGTATGAAGCGATAGCCGATCCACAAGCACAAGAGCTGAATCAATTTTGGCTCAGTTATCGCGGCATACCGAATACAGTACTGCAAGGGGGGCGGCAACGTATCAATTTAGACAATGAGCGTTTTATCGGAAGTGTTGATTGGCGGCAATTAGAACAAACCTTTGATTCTTTTTTGATTCGTAACCAATCCATTGATAATTTGACTCTAAATTTCATCTATATTGGTGGGGTGCAGACCGTGACGGCTGGTAACAAAACGGTAGAAATGCCTTTATTAAATTTTACATATAAATTTGGCAGATTCAGTTCATTGACCGGCTATGCCTATTGGTTAGCTGATTATGATAACCTTAGTCAGTCAACGCAGACCTATGGTGTCCGTATGCAGGGAGCACCAAAGCTAAAATATGATATTCAGCTATCTTATGATATTGCCTATAGTAATCAAAGCAGTTACCGTCATAACCCTGCGAGTTATAACCTTGATCGCTATAATTTACTTTTAGGAGTTAGCTATATTGGTATTACGCTTAAGTCGGGTATTGAATTGCTAGGGGGAAATGGTAAACAGGCCTTTCAAACGCCTCTTGGTACAACACATGATTTTCAAGGCTGGGCAGATCAATTTTTAGTAACGCCGAGCGATGGGGTGCGTGATATTCAAGCCTCGATTGATAAAAGCTTTTATGGCGTAAAATTTATGTTT
>Ga0256839_1001922_pt1 | contig 24229 bp, 25 predicted proteins | sample 354166metaG_FD_185968 | JGI IMG/M metagenome (GOLD analysis project Ga0256839, IMG submission 185968) | Hydrothermal vent microbial communities from Mid Atlantic Ridge, Atlantic Ocean - 354-166 | ecosystem: Environmental > Aquatic > Marine > Hydrothermal vents | place: Atlantic Ocean: Mid... | reverse complement strand
CATCTTTTACCACTGGTGGCGGCGACACCCCGCTCCTGGCATCACTGACCCTCCCATTGACGACCTTTTCAACGAATCCGGTGGCTTGTTGGCGGGAATCAGGTGAAAAAATGGGGAGACGCCAGGCTATATTGATGGTTGCGTTCCCCTCATGGGGGTCGTATACTTCGAATCTCTGGACGATCAGAATAGATTTCCAAATTCTAAGGAGGTACGCGATATGAAATGGGAAAAACCCAGCTACAACGATCTGCGCTTCGGTTTTGAAGTCACCATGTACATCTACAACCGTTAAGCTTGCAGCTCAACGAAGAATCCAGGGGGGTTTCAGCAGCTGAAACCCCCTTTTTATTGACGACAAGCCCATGTATATCCGAGTTCTAGGTTCCGGCGCCGGCGGCGGTTTTCCCCAATGGAACTGCAATTGCGACAACTGCCGACGCCTGCGGCGGGGGGAAATCAATGCCCGCCCCCGCACCCAGTCCTCCATCGCCGTCAGCGCCGACGGGGAAGACTGGGTGCTGTTCAACGCATCGCCCGACATCCGCTTCCAGCTGGAGGCCAATCCGCCCCTGCAACCGAAACGCGGCGTCCGCGACACCGGCATCCGCGCCATCGTCCTGATCGACGCCCAGATCGACCACACCACCGGCCTGCTGATCCTGCGGGAAAGCAACAAGCCCCTGGAAATCTATTGCACGGAACCCGTCTATCGGGATCTGACCTCAGGCTTCCCGGTGCTGTCGATGCTCGATCATTACTGCAAGGTCAACCATCACCCCCTCCCCATCAATGGCGGCGCCTTCACGATCGATGGCTTCGAGGATTTCAGGTTCCGCAGCCACGCACTCAAAAGCAAGGCGCCACCCTATTCCCCCCATCGGGAAGACCCGCATCCCGGCGACAACATCGGGGTGATCGTGGAGCAGCTTTCCACCGGCAGGAAGCTTTATTACGCCCCGGGCCTGGGCGAGATCGAGCCCCATGTCTTCGAAGCCATGCAGGAATCGGATTGCCTGCTGGTGGACGGCACCTTCTGGACCGACGATGAAATGGCCAAAGTCGGCAGCGACAAGAAAGCCCGAGAAATCGGCCATCTGCCTCAATCCGGGCCGGGGGGCATGATGGAGGTTCTGTCCCGGGTGCCCGCATCGACCCGCAAAATCTTGATCCACATCAACAACACCAATCCGATTTTGGACCAAGATTCACCGCAGCGCCGGCAACTCGAGAAAGCCGGAATCGAAGTCGCTTACGACACCATGGAGATCGTTGTATGAGCAACCCGCAACAACCTTGGTCCCGCGAGGAATTCGAGGCCCGATTGAAGGAAAAGGGCAGGCTGTACCACATTCACCACCCGTATCATGTGATGATGGCGGAGGGAAAACTGAACGAGGAACAGATTCGCGGCTGGGTGTTGAACCGTTTCTACTATCAAGTCATGATTCCCCGCAAGGATGCCGCCATCATGGCCAACTGCCCCGACCGGGAAACCCGGCGCCAATGGATCCAGAGAATCCTGGACCACGACGGTCACGACGACGATCCCGGCGGCATCGAAGCCTGGATCCAGCTGGGACTGGCCTGCGGGCTGGACCGGGAGGACATCACCTCGTTGAAACACGTGCTGCCCGGCGTGCGGTTCGCGGTGGACGCCTATTTCAATTTCGCCCGTACCGCCCCATGGCAGGAGGGGGTCTGCTCCTCCCTGACGGAACTGTTCGCCCCCACCATCCACAAGCAACGCCTGGCGGGCTGGCCCGAGCTGTACCCGTGGATCAAGCCGGAAGGACTCGCCTATTTTCAAAAGCGCGTCAGCCAGGCACGACGTGACGTGGAGCACGGCCTCGCCTTCACCCTGGAATATTTCAGCCAAACCCGGCAGCTGCAGGAACGGGCACTGGAAATCCTGCAGTTCAAGCTGGACATCCTCTGGACCATGCTCGACGCCATGTATCTGGCTTATGTGGACGACAAACCCCCTTATTTCTCCGTGCCGCGATGAGCTTCGACCCCGCCGCGCCCTTGATGTTTTCACCGCTCCACAGGCTGCAGTGGGAGGAGGCCCAGCAGAAACACGTGATCCTCTATCCGGAAGGCATGGTGGAATTGAACGCTTCTTCGGCGGAGATCCTCAAACTGTGCGACGGCAAGCACTCCCTGAACACCATCACCACGGAACTCGAACGAAAGTTCGGTACCGAGGGTCTCATGAACGATATTCGTGAATTCCTGGAGATCGCACTTGAAAACGGCTGGATCCAAATCACCCATTAGCCCGCCCCGCTGGCTGCTGGCCGAACTCACTTACAGCTGCCCGTTACAGTGCCCTTACTGCTCCAACCCCCCCGACTATGCCCGTCACACCGGCGAACTGTCCACCGAAGAGTGGAAACGCATCCTGACCGAGGCCCGGGCCATGGGGGCGGTGCAACTCGGGTTATCGGGCGGCGAACCCCTGACCCGCAAGGATCTGCCGGAACTGGCCGCCCATGCCCGCAAACTGGGTTATTACTCCAACCTGATCACCTCCGGCTACGGCATGACGGAGTCCACCATCGGCCAACTCAAGGAAGCGGGACTGGACCACATTCAGGTCAGCATCCAGGCGCCGGAGCAGGAACTCAGCGACTTCCTGGCCGGCACCGAAAGCTTCGAGCACAAAAAGGAAGTGGCCCGGCTGGTGAAAAAACACGGCTATCCCATGGTCCTGTGCGTCGTCATCCACCGCCACAACATCGAACAGATGGAGGGCATTCTGGAAATGGCGATCGAACTGGACGCCGACTATCTCGAGCTGGCAAACACTCAGTATTATGGCTGGGCCCATCTCAACCGGCCGCAACTGATGCCCACCCGCGAGCAGTTCGAACGCGCCGAGGCCATAGCGCGGCGTTACAAGGAAAAACTCAAGGGGAAAATGAAGATCTACTATGTCATCCCCGATTTTTATGAGGACAGACCCAAGGCCTGCATGAACGGCTGGGGTACCACCTTCCTGACCATCGCCCCCGACGGCGCCGCCCTGCCCTGCCACTCCGCCAGAGAACTTCCGATCCCCGACGAGAAGTTTCCCAACGCGCGCCACTTGAGCGTGCGCGAGATCTGGGAGGAATCGGAAATTTTCAATCTTTTCAGGCAATTCGACTGGATGCAGGAACCCTGCCGCTCCTGCGGGGAAAAAACGAAAGATTATGGCGGTTGCCGTTGTCAGGCTTATCTTTTGACCGGCGATATGTACGCCACCGACCCCGTCTGCAGCAAATCCCCCCGACGGCATCTCATCGACCAGGCCATCGAAGAGGCCGAAACGTTACCCGAACAACCCCTCATTTTCCGTAACAGCAGGAACTCCCGGAGTTTCCAGAAGCCATAGCCACGAACCGATTCGCCTGTCTTTCTCAGGTTGTGACCAACAGCCGCTCGCCGCCGTCAGACAGGCCCCGGCCATCAGCGCCGTAACAAACCCTGTCACGGCGCTGACCAAACAACAATACCAGTGCCCGGTTATTGTGCTCCTGCAACAGGGCGATCGTGGCGCCGTTGGCTTCGTTGAGCATCCGGCATTCTTCCATCCGCCGCCTCAGCCACCGCCATTTCCCGGCTGTCGGGGTGTCCTGGAGTTTCAAATCGCAAATCAGTCCTTCCACTCTCTCTTCTTCCGTCCCGGCTTGAACCGGAGCCTGAGCCAAGAGCGCCTCGATGCGTTCCACCCTCTCATTTTTCTCCCCCACCAAGTCTTGCAGCAAATCTATCTTTCTTTCCCGCAGCACCCGACTTTCCCGCTCGAGGAGAGCGTGCAAGCGGCCGGTTTCCTCTTCCAGGCGATTCAGCCAGGCGACAAAAACGCGCTGCCGATCATTCAGATCCATTCACCGCCTCCAAGCCCGGAAGCTGTCCTTCCAGCTCGATGATTTTTTCGGCAATGCGTTCGGCATTGATCTCGTAGGTACCTGCCTGCAGGGCATCTGCCACCCGGGAAACCAGAGCCGTATCGATAACCGCGCCTGTGGCCATGGCTTCTGCGGCCTGTTTCAGCCGACTGGCGACATCGGTAATCTCCACTGAATCGGAAACCGGCAAATCGCCTCCGCCTTGCTGACGCAGCTCCTTTTTGACTCCCGGCGGTTTCAAGGCGGGATCGATCACTTTTCCAGTGACGGATCGCAAATCGATGCTCATCGTTCAGTCCTCGTTTTATTTCTTCCTGTAGAGGGTAATCGGCCGCCCGGACTGAAAGTTTAGTCAAAAAAGCACCCGCACCTCGCCGGGGCCGGACACAACCGCCTCGACCACCCGATTCGAGCGATCGTTGCGCACCCGGATCCTTTGCCCCATCTCCCCGTCCATCAAAGCGTGCCCGCCCATTCTGACCTCCAGAACCTGACTCACGGCTCTGATCGTGACGCTTTCCCCCTTCCGGATCACCTTGGCGGCCGCCAGCAAATCAGGCGTGAGCACATCTCCCTGAGCGAGGCGGCGGCGCAAATACCGGCCGACGATCCCCTCCGCGCGCTCGACATACCCCCGCCTCAAGGCCGAGACATCCACCCGTTTCAGAGTGACCGCATCGGCCGTCAACCGGGCCCCTTTGGGAAGGGGACGAGCCATCACCAGCACTTGCTTGAACAGGCTGACCCGCGCCTTGGCATAAATGGTCCAAGGATGCTCACCTTCACACCGCACCCTGAGCGAAACGTTACCCACCGGCGGGTTCTTGTGCATCGCGGCGACGGCCAGGGGCTTGGAGCATTTCGGCAACCTCAGGCGCGGGTCGAGCGCCGCCACCTTCACGTCAAAATCCCGATAGTCCCGATGAAGAATCGACACGAGATAGGCGCCGACCGCCTCCCTGATCTGCTCCAGCGGCTGGCTTTCAACCCCCGACACAGCGCCGGGCAGAACACACAGGCACCCCAGGACGACCTGTAACTTATTGGACACGACCTCTCCTTTATCCTTTTTACCCCCTAGGTTTCATGCAAATGAAACGCCAAATTTCGAATTTTTGCCCTGCGTCAATTGCCCGAATAAAAAAACTGTGACCAACTTGCAATTTTCGCTCTATCTTTTACCTTTTGTTACATGAGAGCAACAAAATTTATTATTTAAACAACATGATTACGCACCATTTCAGCCGGGGGATCCTGGCCATCGCAATGAGCACCGGATTCATCGCCCCCCTGCAAGCCTCGGAGACACCCGCCAAACAACCGGAGTTCGTTTTAAGCTACGGTGTCGGTCAAAAATTGGAGCTGGAGACCCGGCTGAAACAAATGGAAACAGACAGAAACGCAAGGATCGCAGCCGGAATCAACAACCGCTATCAAGCCGGCCTGGGAATGAACTGGAAGCCATCCAAGCGATTCAAGCTCGGGCCACGGTTGGGTTACAGATGGTCCGAACGGTATGGCACCTACGACTCCCGGCTCTCCAGGCAAACGCTTCAGTTCAGCTTCGACGCCGTTTTCCGTTTTTAGTCGATCCCGATCCCCACCGCTTCGCCCCTGTCGAACGGGGCGGCGCCACCCGGGCAAATCCGGCCTGGCGGCAAGTCTTTGCCGCACCCGCCGATGTCCCCGCAAGACTGCCGGACCAGGCGCTGACACTCCCCTTCCCCTCGCTGCCGCGAGAATTCCAGGAGGAGACCGAAAACCGTCACTTGCGGCGAAAAATTGCCACATCCCGGACAGCCCACCCCCGGAAACGACGCAAGTAATTGATATGCATTGATTTAATCTGATGGCACAGCATATGCTTCGAGTGGTGATGTGATTGCATTACCTCAGGGAACGCCATGAAAATCAGTTTCGACAACGCTTTGGGGCTCCATCCCCAGGCCCTGCAACTCAGAGCCAGGAGATCGGAAATATTGGCTTCCAACCTGGCCAACGCGGATACCCCGGGATACAAGGCCCGGGACTTCGATATCGAAAAACTCTTGCGTGACGCGGGATCCGACACACTTCCGCTCAAGACCACCCGGTCAAATCATATCCGGGAACATACCGCCACCGGCGAGGGCCAAATGCTGTACCGCATCCCCCAACAAGCCAGTCTCGACGGCAATACGGTGGAAGCACATATAGAACAGGCCAAGTTCACCGAGAACATCTTGCATTACCAAGCCAGTCTGCGCTTCATCAACGGCAAGATCTCCGGTTTGATGCTGGCTTTGCGAGGAGAATAAATCATGCCCAGCTTCAAGATATTCGATGTCGCAGGCTCCGGGATGAACGCCCAGATGCTCCGCCTGAACCTGACCGCCAGCAATCTGGCCAACGCCGACAGTGTCAGCAGCAGCATCGAACAGACTTACAAATCCCGCCAGCCGGTCTTCTCTGCCAGGTTCCAAAGCACCCTGGACCGCCTGCGGGACACCACCACCGAGGTCGAGGTGCTGGGGGTGGTGGAAAGCCCGGCGCCCTTGCAGAGGGAATACCGGCCCAACCATCCACTGGCTAACGAAGACGGTTATATCTTCAGGCCCAATGTCAACACGGTGGAAGAGCTCGCCAACATGATCTCCGCCTCGCGTTCCTATCAGAACAACATCGAGGTGCTCAACACCGCCAAGGAAATGATGCTGCAAACCTTACGTATGGGGCAATAAACGATGAATGTGGATCGCTTGCAGGAACTGGGGCTGATCCGGCCCCGGAAAACCCAAACCCCCAACAATGAACTGGGCCAGGATGATTTCCTGAAACTCATGACCACGCAGATGACGCGCCAGAACCCTTTGAAACCCATGGAAAACACCGAATTCCTGACCCAGATGGCACAATTCGGCACCGTATCCGGCATCCAGGCCCTGCAAAAGTCATTCTCGGATTTCGCCAACGCCATCGGCTCCGACCAAACCCTTCAAGCCGCCAATCTGGTGGGGAGGCGGGTTCTGGTCCAGGGCGAGCGGGCCACCCTCGCATCCGGCGGAGAAATCCAGGGCGCCGTGAAACTGGACAAACCGGCGACGGCGGTAGTGGTCAAAATCATGGATACCGATGGCACCACCCTGCGAACCCTGGAACTGGGCCCCCAGGATACGGGATTGGCCCCCTTCACCTGGAACGGCCTCAAGGACGACGGCACCTACGCCGACCCCGGCACCTATCGCATTCAGGCCGAGGGAATGGTGAACGGGGAAAACCAAGCGCTGAACGCTCTCGTCACCGCGACCGTGGAAAGCGTCTCCAGCGCCAAGGGGGGATACGGCCTGACCGTGGATCTAGAAGGGCTCGGCAGCGTCGATTTCAAGAACATCGAACAAATTCTTTGACGGAGGAACACCACCATGTCATTCGCCACCGCACTCAGCGGCCTCAGCGCCGCAGCCGCCGATCTGCAAACCACCGGCAACAACATCGCCAACGCCAATACGGTCGGGTTCAAAAAGTCCCGGGCCGAATTCGCCGATGTCTACGCATCGAGCTTTTTCGGCTCCAGCAAGACCACCATCGGAAGCGGGGTCCGGCTCACGGAGGTGGCCCAGATCCACTCCCAGGGCACGCTCGAATACACGGATAACGTACTGGATATCGCCATCAGTGGAAGAGGTTTTTTTTCCTTGTCCGACGACCTGAACAGTGAACCCACCGCCTTCACCAGGAACGGTGCCTTTCAGCTGGACAAGGAGGGTTACATCGTCAACGACCAGGGAAAATATCTTTTCGGCTGGCGGGCGGATTTCTCCCAGGGCGCCTTGAAGATCAACACCGACAAGGGGAAGCCCCAGGCCACCGACGAAGTCAAGCTCGCCCTCAACCTCAATGCCGCCGACACCACGCCGGCAACCACTCCCTTCGACCCGACGGATATCTCCTCCTACAATGGCGCCTCCTCGGCCACGGTTTACGACTCATTGGGCAACCCCCACACCATCACTTCGTATTTCGTCTCTCAAAATCCCACCACGCCCAACACCTGGGATGTTTATCAATATATCGACGGAAACGAGCTCGATCCCGGCAACAACCCTATCACCCTGGAATTCGATACCAACGGCACCCTCATCAAGGTGAACGGATCCTCAAGCTCCAGCAAGATGAGTTACGCCAGCTATCCCATTACCGGGGCCGAAGATCTGACAGTCACCTACGATTTTACCGACACCACCCAGTACAACAGCAAATTCAGCATCAATTCGATGAGTCAGAACGGATTCCCGGCGGGAGACTTCACCGGTCTGGAAATCAACGACTCGGGCGTGCTGTTTTCCCGTTTCAGCAACGGCAACGCGGAAAGGATCGGCCAGATCGCCCTGGCACGGTTCCAGAACGAGCAGGGACTGGCCAAACTGGGAGACACCACCTGGGCCGAAACCAGCGTGTCGGGCGAGAAGATTCTGGGAGCGCCGGGGGAAAACAACCTGGGAACCGTTCAATCCGGCGCCCTGGAAAGTTCCAACGTGGATCTGTCGAAACAGCTGGTACGCCTGATCGTGGCGCAACAGAGCTACCAGGCCAACGCCCAGACCATCTCCACCGAAGACCAGGTGATCCAGACCCTGCTGAACCTGCGCTAAGGAGGCTGGATAAATGGACCGCAGCCTGTATGTCGCCATGAGCGGGGCCAAGGAGACGCTGTACGCCCAGGCCAGTGTCAACAACAACCTGGCGAACGCCAATACCACCGCCTTCAAGGCGGACCTGGAGAATTTCCGCAGCATGCCGGTCTTCGGCCCCGGCCATCCCGGCCGCGTCTACGCCATGGACGAACGGCCGATGACGGATTTCACCCACGGCCCCATCCAGACCACCGGCCGGGAACTGGACGTCGCCATCGACGGCGAAGGCTGGATGGCGGTCCAGGCGCCCGATGGAAGCGAAGCCTACACCCGCCGGGGCGATCTGAGAATCTCCCCCGAAGGGCTTCTGAAAACCGGAGACGGGCTGCCGGTTCTGGGGGAAAACGGCCCTGTCGCCATTCCCCCCGCCCAGAAGATCGACATCGCCGGCGACGGGACGATCAGTATCGTCCCCTTGGGGGAAAACCCCGACGTCCTGGCGGTGGTGGACCGCATCAAACTGGTCCGCCCCGATCCCATGCAGCTGGAGAAAGGGGAAGACGGCCTGATCCACCTGAAGGGCGGCGCACCCGCCACGGCGGACGCCCGGGTGACCCTGGTTTCCGGAGCGCTCGAGGGCAGCAACGTCAACACCGTCGAAGCCCTGGTGGAAATGATCGAACTGGGCCGCAGGTTCGAGCTCCAGGTCAAGATGATGAAGACCGTGGAGGAAGACGCCGCCGCGACCGCCCGACTGTTGAGAATGGGATAACACGCGAGGAGATCGAAACATGACAGACAGAGCACTGTGGGTATCCAAGACCGGCCTGGACGCGCAACAGACCCGCATGGCGGTGATTTCCAACAACCTGGCCAACGTCAACACCGTGGGCTTCAAGAAAGGGCGGGCCCAATTCGAGGATCTGTTGTACCAGAACGTCCGCCAGGTGGGCGCCCAGTCCAGCGAAAACACCCAGCTTCCCTCGGGGCTGCAACTGGGCACCGGCGTCAAGGTGGTGTCGACGGAAAAGATCCACACCCAGGGCAACCTGGTCCAGACCGGCAACGCCCTGGACGTGGCCATCAACGGACGGGGCTTTTTCCAGATCCTGATGCCCAACGGGGACATCGCCTATACCCGAAACGGATCCTTCAAGATGAGTTCCGAAGGACAGGTGGTCACCAGCAACGGCTATCTTCTGGAACCGGCCATCACCATCCCGCCGGACGCCACCAGCATCACCATCAGCAACGACGGTATCGTCGCCGTCACCCTGCCGGGCAACCCCACCCCGCAGCAGGTGGGCCAGATCCAGCTGGCGGATTTCATCAACCCCACTGGGCTCGAACCCATCGGCGAGAACCTGTTCCGCGAATCGGTCGCCAGCGGCGCGCCGACGGTCGGCAACCCGGCGGAAGAGGAACGCGGTGCCCTGGCGCAACAGTCACTGGAAACTTCCAACGTCAACGTGGTGGAGGAAATGGTCAACATGATCGAGACCCAAAGAGCCTATGAACTGAATTCCAAGGCCATCTCCACCGTCGATCAAATGTTGGCCTTCGTCACCAACAACCTCTGAAGGCCACCGACATGACTCAGTCACCGCGCCAAGGCAATCACAGACTTTCCTTTGGTGACGGCCTGCGCCTACTCTGTATGGCGCTGCCGGCGGCATTGGCCGGCTGCACCAGCCTGCCCGAATCGATGCCGCGCCACAACGCCAATTTCGCCCCCGCAACCCCCGCCTACCAGCCCCCGCCCCTCCACCCGACGGGCGGCATCTATCAGTCCCATCAGGATCTTCGGCTGTTCGAGAACCTGACCGCCCACCGCATCGGGGATATCCTGACCATACGCCTGGTGGAGGAAACCGACGCCGCCAAAGACGCCGATCTGCAAATCAGAAAACAGAACAGCATCGCCGCCTCTGCGCCCATTCTGCTGGGCCAGTCCAAAATCCTGGGCATGGAGTGGGAAAGCAAGGCCATCGCCGACAAAAATTACAGGGGGGAAGGGCAATCCACCCAGAGCAACATGCTCAAGGGTACGGTAACCGTCACCGTGGTGGAGGTGCTGCCCAACGGCAACCTGCGGGTTCAGGGGGAGAAGCGGCTGACCATCAACGACGGCCATGAATACGTCCGTCTCGCGGGGATCGTGCGGCCGGTCGACATCGACGCCGACAACTCCGTTCCCTCCACCAAGGTAGCCGACGCCACCATGATGTATACCGGCGAAGGCGCCATGGCCGATGCCAAGGAGGTCGGTTGGCTGACCCGGTTCTTCAACAGCATGTTCTTTCCATTCTGAGTCGATGTCATGAATCTGCCACCTCATGCCCTTTTCACCCTGTGGCTGCTGATCATCGCAACGCCGGCGACTGCCGAACGGATCAAGGATCTGGCCGGTATCGCCGGGGTGCGGGACAACCAATTGATCGGCTACGGCCTGGTGGTGGGTCTCAACGGTACCGGCGACAAGACCAAGTTCACAGGTCAGACCCTGCGCAACATGCTCGCCAGAATGGGGCTCACCCTGCCGCCGGGTTTTCGCCCCAAGTCCAAAAACATTGCCGCGGTCACCGTCCATGCGGTGCTGCCGCCCTTCGCCAAGCCCGGACAAACGATCGATGTCAACGTGGCCTCCATCGGTGACGCCAAGAGCCTCCGGGGCGGGTCGTTGCTGATGACCCCGCTCAAGGGAATCGACGGCCAGGTCTATGCCGTGGCCCAGGGAAACCTGATCGTGGGCGGCCTGACCGCCAGTGGCCAGGACGGCTCCAACATCACCATCAACATTCCCAGCGCCGGACGGATCCCCAACGGCGCCACGGTGGAAAGAACGGTGCCCTCGCCTTTCGGTCATTCCCGCTATCTCACCCTGAACCTGCACCATCCCGATTTCACCACCAGCCAACGCATCGCCCAGGCGATCAACCGGGTGCTGGGACCCGATACCGCCCGCCCCCTGGACAGCACTTCGGTACAAGTCAGCGCGCCGGTCGATCCAGCGCAGAAGGTCACTTTCGTTTCCATGATCGAAAACATGAGCGTGGAGCCGGGAGAATCGGCGGCCCGGGTCATCGTCAACGCCCGCACCGGCACCGTGGTCATCAGCAAGAACGTGCGGGTGCGGCCGGCAGCGGTTTCACACGGCAAACTGGTGGTCACCATCCGGGAAAACCCGCAAGTCAGTCAGCCGGCACCTCTATCCACGGGCGGGACGACGCAAGTGGTGCCGCAATCGGATATCACCGTCGAGGAAAGGGGGCGCCATATGTTCGTCTTCGATCCCGGAGTCTCACTGGAAGAGCTGGTTAGAGCGGTCAACGAAGTGGGCGCCGCCCCCTCGGATCTGGTCGCCATTCTCGAAGCGCTCAAGAGTGCCGGCGCCCTGCAGGCGGAGCTGATCATCATCTGAGTTAAAGTCATGCGCACCTCTGCCGATATCTATACCGACTTCTCACAGCTGGCCGAACTCAAACGCGAATCCAGGCGGAGCGATACCGCCCTCAAGGAAGCCGCACGGCAGTTCGAAGCCATGTTCCTGCAGATGGTGCTCAAGCAAATGCGACAGGCAAGCCCCGGCGACCCGATATTCGACAGCGACCGCAGTCGCTTCTACCAGGAGATGCACGACCGGCAACTGGCGCTTCATCTCTCGAAGGGCGGAAGTGTGGGCATCGCCGACATGATTGTTCGTCAACTGGGTGGACGAAGCGGCGCGCCGGAGAACGGCCGGCCCCTCAACGCCTACCGCGGCCCCCCCCAACCCACCGCCGCGCCGGCTGCGCAAGGCGACAGGCCGCCTCTCCCCGTATCCGGAACGCCTGCCTCTCCCCGTATCCGGAAAGAAGGGGCAGACGGGGCATCTTCGTCAACCCGGCCCGCCCAACCGGCAGGCAGCGGCCCGGAGAAATTCGATACGCCGGGGAAATTCATCCAGGCGCTGCTGCCCGAAGCCAAACGGGCGGCCGCGAAAATCGGCGTCGATCCACGGATGCTGCTGGCCCAGGCGGCCCTGGAAACGGGCTGGGGGAAAAAGATCCTTCAACGTCCCGGCGGCGGCAGCAGCCACAACCTTTTCAACATCAAGGCGGGACGAAACTGGCGTGGTGACAGGGTGCAGGTCGGCACCCTCGAATACATCGGCGGTGCCGCGGTCAGGAGACAGGCCCAATTCAGGGCCTATGAAAACTACCGGGAAAGCTTCGAAGACTACGTGGCCCTGCTGCACCAGCCCCGCTATGCCAAGGCGTTGAGCCAAGCCGGGGATCCGGAGAAATACATCGAGGCGTTGCAGGAGTCAGGCTATGCCACCGACCCCGACTATGCCAGCAAGATCCTGGCCATCTACCGCCGTCAGATACTGGCCGCACGCTAAAGGAGCATACCGATGGGAAGCAGCATTCTCGACATCGCCACCTCGGCCCTGCGGGTCACCCAGAACGCGCTCGACACCACCGCCCAGAACATCGCCAACGTCAACACGGAAGGCTACAGCCGCCAACGGGTGCAATCCTCCGCCCGCCAGCCCCAATTCACCGGTGCCGGATTTTTCGGCACCGGGGTGCAGACCACCTCGGTCCGCCGGGCCTATGACCAGTTCCTGACGGGGCAACTGCGAAACGCCAGCAGCAACTTCTCCGAAGTCGACAGTTTCCAGCGGCTGACCAGCCAGATCGACAACCTGGTGGCCGACCCGGATGCCGGCATGGCGTCGGCGATGGAAAACTTTTTCAATGCCGTCCACGATGTCGCCAGCGACCCCACTTCCATCCCCGCCCGCCAGACCCTGATCACCGAAGGACAAACCCTCGCGGACCGTTTCAACACCCTGGACGCCCGCCTCAAGAACATGGGAGAACAAGTCCGACAGGACATGCAAAATACCATCGGGGAAATCAATTCCCTGGCAACGGAACTGGCCAACCTGAACGGGAAGATCGCCTACGAGCAGGGAAAGGCCCAGGGCCGCCCTCCCAACGACCTGCTCGACCAGCGGGATCGATTGGTGCTCCGCATCGCCGAAAAAATCGATGTCACGCCGGTTTTTCAAGACAGCGGGGCAGTGAGCGTCTTCATCGGCAACGGCCAACAACTGGTCAGCGACGCCCATGCCAACCGGCTGGGATTGAAGCCCGGCGACACGGATCCGAAAGCCCTGGAAATCACGCTCGATGACGGCACGAGCACCCTGACGATCACCAGCGCCGTATCCGGGGGCGAGCTGGGAGGACTCGTGCGATTCCGCGACGAAACGTTGGCACCGGCCGAGAACAAACTGGGCCAACTGGCCGCCGGCCTCGCGGTGACATTCAATCAAGTCCATGAATCGGGCTACGACCTGGACGGCAATACCGGCCTTTCCTTCTTCGACCTGCAATCCCCCCAAATCCCGGTTTTTCAGGAAGGCACCGGCACGGTCGTCGCCAATTACGACGCCGCGAACATCTCCGAACTCCAGGCCAGCGACTACCGCCTCGACTATGACGGCGGCAACTACACCCTGACCCGGCTGAGCGACAACACCCAGACCTCTATCAGTACCTTTCCATATATCCAGGACGGCATCGAAATCAATGTAACCACGCCTCCCACAGGTTCCGCCTCGTTCCTCATCCGCCCCACTGCCGACGCCGCGGGCAAGATCGGCGTCGGGCTCACCGACCCGCGCCGGATCGCGGCGGCGGAAAACGACACGGCCGCGGGCGCGGTGGGGGACAACGGCAATGCGCTCAAGCTGGCGGCGATGGAAGGGGAGCAAACAATGCTCGGCGGCAACGCCACCTTCCAGGATACTTACGGCCGCCTGGTGGCCGAAGTGGGCTCGCAGACCCGCTCGGCCAAGATCAGCCGGGGCGCCTTGGAAACCCTCAAACAACAGGCGTTGGAGGCGCGTGAATCGGTCTCCGGCGTCAACCTGGACGAGGAAGCGGCCAACCTGATCAAGTTCCAGCAGACCTACCAGGCCGCCGCCCAGGTGGTCAGCGTCGCCAGCCAGACCTTCGACACCCTCCTCAACGCGGTCAGGAGATAATCCATGCGCTTGTCCACCTTCATGATTCAACAGTCGGGCGTCAAATCGATGCTCGACCAGCAAAGCAGGCTCAATCAGACCCAGCTGCAACTGGCCAGTGGAAAGCGGATCCTGACCCCCGCCGACGACCCCATAGGCGCCGCGAGAGCCCTGGACCTGCGGGAGGAAAGCCGCAAATACGGTCAATACCAGGACAATATCACCGTCGCCCGCAGCCGCCTCTCAATGGAGGAAGCCACCCTCTCGGGCATGACCGACATCCTGCAAAGGGTTCGCGAGCTGGCCGTGCGGGCCAACAATTCGGCGACCCTGAAAGCCGAGGACAAAGCCTCCATCGCCAGGGAAGTCCGCCAGGCCCTGGGAGAACTGGTGGGACTTGCCAACAGCAAGAACGCCAACGGCGAATACCTTTTCTCCGGCAGCAACAGCCACACCCAACCGTATCCCGACTCCCCCACCGCGGCGGAGGGGTATTACAAATACCAGGGAAACGATTCGACCAGGCTGCTGCAGATCGGTCCCTCCCGTCGCATTGCCGACGGCGACCCGGGAAACCGGATCTTCGAATCCGTGGTCACCGCCACCCTCCAGCCGGACACCATCACCGACGGCGGCGCCACCCGCCCGGAAGTCCAAACGATTCCCATCACCCGGCTGACCGCCGGTTCCGATTACGAATTGAAGGTTGGCGCACTGACGCTCGCCACAGGCCCCCTCGATGCCGACCCCACCCTGGGGGAAATCGTCACCGCCCTCCAGGCCAACCCCGCTTATGGCTCCGCCCCCTTCACCCTCTCCGAAGGCACCGGCGCCGATTCGGGCAAACTGGTGATCACCTGGAACGCGAACGGGAACGTCACCGACATAGCGAGAATGGAAAAACGGGACAACACCTTCAGCTTCATCGATCAGTTCGCCCAAGCACTGGAAGGCACGTTGACCGGCTCCGTCATCGAAGATTCCCTGTACGCCCTCGACAATGCCATGGAAAACATCAACGCCACCCGCGCGAGTGTCGGAGCCAGACTGAACGCCCTCGAACAACAATTCCAGCTCAACGAACAATTCGTCCTCGAAATGGAGAAAAACCTGTCCGGCATCCAGGATCTGGACTACACCGAAGCCATCAGCCGTTTCAACCTGCAACAGGTCGGCCTGCAAGCCGCCCAGCAGGCTTTCATCAAGGTACAGAACCTGTCCCTGTTCAACTTCCTGCGCTGACAGATCACCTGATAAATCCTTCCCGATTCTCCAACCCCAAGGTTTGAAGTCCAGTCGGCAAACGCCCCTGTCCAGCTCATGGAACCTGATCTTCGAGCGTGTCGTTGCCCTCACTCACAGCCTCAATCACTTCCACTTCCCGCCCCACCGCAAGCGCTCCGCCGCTCTGGTGAATCAGGTTCTGGCCGAAGTAGACCCGGTTTCCTTTCCGCCGGTAGCCGGCGAGGGTTTTCAAGGGCTCCTTTCCGGTGTACTCCCCCCTGTCGGGATCGACGGTGGTGATGATGCAGCGCGAGCAGGGTTTCACCACCCGCATCTCCAGACCCCCAATCCTGATGCGTCGCCACCTGTCCTCCGCGTAGGGCCCGGCGCCGCTCACCACCAGATTGGGACGAAAACGCCGCATCGGAAGAGGCCGCGGCATGCGCCGGTTCAAATCGTCCAACGAGCCCTGGCCGATCAACAACAAGGGAAAACCATCGGAAAATGCGGTACGGTCGCCTTTTCGCCCGTAGCGGGTATCCACCTGACGCATCACCTCGTCGGGAAACCATACCAGCCGGGCACAGGCGCCCAGGGCATCGCTGACCCAGCGATCCGCCTCTTGCCCGACCGGCACCGCTTCGACCACGTCGCTCCAGACTTCGACGCGCATTCTCGAAGCGCCCTGCTCCGGAGGTGGAACCTTGAACACCCCGAGACGGGGATGCTGCAACGTCAAAGACAGGCTTTCCCCCTCCACTTCCAGGGCCGGGGTGATCCGCGCCATTTGGGGGTATTCCCGCTGGGTCAGGAAGCGTCCCGCCTTATCGACCACCATCCAGCGCCTGTCCAGATGGAGGCCGAACGTATCCAGCCGCCAACGCTCCACCTGAATACCGGCGAAGGACTTGACCGGATACAACCAGATTTCAGTCAGCTGCGGTCGGTTCATGGCGATACGATCCCCCCTTCGGTAAGATGCCGGGGATCGAGCAGTTTTTCCAGTTCCTCCTGCTCCATCCCGGTCACCTCCATCGCCACCTCGATCACCGGCCTGCCTTCGCGGTAAGCCTTCTTGGCGATTTCCGCCGCCTTGAGATAACCCACCACCGGATTGAGGGCGGTGACCAGAATCGGATTACGCGCCAATGGACGCTCGATGTTTTCCCGCTTGACCGTGAAACCGGAAATGGCCTTCTCCGCCAAAAGACGTGCGCAATTGCCCACGATCTGAATGCTTTGCAGCAGGTTGTAGGCGATCACCGGAAGCATCACGTTGAGTTGGAAATTCCCCGCCTGGCCACCCACGGTGATGGTGGCGTCGTTCCCGATCACCTGGGCGCACACCTGACAGACCGCCTCGGGAATCACCGGATTGACCTTGCCGGGCATGATGGAGCTGCCCGGTTGCAGCGCCGGAAGTTCGATTTCCGCCAGCCCCGCCAGCGGCCCGGAATTCATCCAGCGAAGATCGTTGGCGATTTTCATCAGGCTGCAAGCGAGGGTCTTGAGCTGTCCCGACACTTCCACCGCGGTATCCTGACAGCTGAGAGACTCGAAGAAGTTGCGGTTGGGCTCGAACGGCATCCCCGTCACGACACTCAAGCGGGCGGCGAAGCGGCGGGAAAATTCAGGATGGGCGTTGATACCCGTCCCCACCGCCGTCCCCCCCTGGGCGATCCGGTAAAGACGGGACATCGCCGCTTCGAGCCGCGCCAGCCCGTCACCCACCTGCGCCGCCCAACCGGAAAGCTCCTGCCCCAGGGTGAGCGGCATCGCATCCATCAAATGGGTCCGGCCGGTCTTGACCACATCGGCCAATTCATCCGCCCGCAGATCGATCGTCTGAAGCAAAACCTTCAGGGAAGGTTTCAACGTCCTTTCGATCTCCAGGGCCGCACTGAGGTGAATCGCCGTGGGAATGGTGTCGTTGCTGCTCTGACTCATGTTGACGTGATCGTTCGGGCTGACCGGCTTTCCCAGCCTGTCGCCGGCCAGACGGGCGATCACCTCGTTGACGTTCATGTTGGTGCTGGTGCCGGAACCCGTCTGGAACACGTCCACCGGGAATTGATCCTCGTGCCGCCCCGCCAGCACTTCGTCCGCCGCGGCCACGATGGCGGCGGCGATTCCCTCGTCCAACAACCCCAGATCGCGGTTGACCTCCGCCGCCGTGCGCTTGATCAGGGCAACGGCCCGAATGAAGGGGGGTGGCATTCCGAGGCCGCTGATGGGAAAATTCTCCACCGCCCGCTGAGTCTGGGCGCCGTACAGGGCATCGGCGGGAACCTCCAGCTCGCCCATGCTGTCTTTTTCTATTCGAACCGTCGTCATCTGTGAACACTCGTCCTGTTTCAGTCAATCGGTTGGTTGCATACGCAATGATTTCGGGTCAATCCAGCGCTGGAAAAACCTCAACACCTACCGATTTGCTTTTTCAGGGTCCGGGAAGGGTCCGCCGGCGAGAAATTCATCCGTGAATTCAGGCCCGGCGCGGCCCTTCCCGGACCCCTCTGACAGAAGTGATAGGTGGTAAGTGGAAAAACCCCCGCTCTTGCGCTTTCCACCCTGCACTTTACCCCACAAGACGCCATTCATCCAGAAACACCGATCAGGTCGCGCTTTCGACCTTGCAGACGCTGCCGCTTTCCTCTGCAAGCCAACCGCCCCCCCCCCCGGATCAACGCTGATACATCTCATGATCGACCGCCACCTTGTATGTGGGATCGTCTTCTTCATAGGTGCAATATCTTCCCGCCGCTTTCAGCAATTTCTTGCAGTCCTCGCTCAGGTGGCGGATGGTGATTTTCTTGTTGGCTTCCTCATACCGCCTGGTGATCTTGTCGATCGCCTCCACGCCACTGGAATCCATCACCCGGGCCTGTTTGAAATCCATCACCACCACTTCGGGATCGTGCTCGACATCGAATTGGTCCAGGAAGCCCTGCACCGAACCGAAAAACAACGGCCCGTCGAACTCGTATATCTTGCGCGCCCCCTCCATATGCACCCGGGTATAGACCCGCGCATGCTGCCAAGCGAACACCAGCGCGGAGATAATGACGCCGATCACGACCGCCATCGCCAGGTCGGTGAAAATCGTCACCACCGTCACCGTCACCAGGATGAAGGCGTCGGCCTTGGGCATCCGCCGCAGGCGGTCGATACTGGCCCACTCGAAGGTTTCCACGCTGACCATGAACATGATTCCCACCAGCACGGCGATGGGAATCCGGCCGATGTAATCGCTCAGCGCCACCACGAACAGAATCAGCAACACGGCCGCAGTGGCGCTGGACAGGCGGGTGCGGCCACCGGAGGTGAAGTTGATGATACTCTGGCCGATCATCGCACAGCCTGCCATGCCGCCGAAAATCCCGCAGGTGGCGTTGCCAAGCCCCAGCGCCACCGATTCTTTGTTGGCGTTCCCCTTTTCGCCACTCATCTCGTCGAGGACGGAAAGCGTCAGCAGGGACTCGATCAGGCCCACCGCCGCCATCACCGCGGAATAGGGAAAGATGATCCGCAGCGTTTCCAGATCCAGGGGCACCTGGGGCCAGTGAAAGCCGGGAAGATCCCCGGCGATGCTGCCCAGATCCGCCACCCGCTTGGTCTCCAGATCGAACAGCACGGTCACGACACTGAGCCCCACGATCGCCACCAGCCCGGCCGGCACGGCCTGCGTCAGTTTCGGCAGGATCACCATGATGGCCATGGTCGCCGCCACCATGGCGTACATGAGCCAGCCCTCGCCCTCGAACATCGGCAGCTGGGCCAGGGCAATCACGATGGCGAGCCCATTGACGAAACCGAAGATCGCCGGCTGCGGCACCAGCCGGATGAATTTCGCCAAACGCATCACCCCGAAGGCGACCTGGATCAAACCCGTCAGCAGGGTGGCCAGGAAAAGATACTCCACCCCATGGGAGGCCACCAGCGAAACCATGACCACCGCCACACTGCCGGTCGCCCCGCTGATCATTCCCGGCTTGCCGCCCAGCAACGCCGTCGTCAAGCCGAGTATGAAGGCGGTGTACAAGCCTACCAGAGGCGACACGCCGGCGATCAGGGAAAAGGCGATCGCTTCCGGAACCAGAGCCACCGCCACCACAGCGCCGCTGAGCACATCGTTCTTGACGCTGTGACCGGAATAGGTCTTCAACAACTGGGCAAACATTCACGCTCCTCAGACATCAGATAACAAGCATCCCGACCCGATTCCGGGCGGGATAGGCCAAAATGGAAACAAGGTTTGGGAATTTGGCTCAGCCAGAAGCCGTGCGTTGCCGCAACGCCTCGTACAGCAACACCCCGGCCGCGACGGAAAGGTTCAGACTTTCCACCGAACCAAACATTGGCAGGCGGATGAGAAAATCGCACTTGGCCCGGGTCAGGCGCCGAAGCCCCCGCCCTTCGGCCCCGATTACCAGCGCCAAGGGGACGTTCAGGTCGGCCTCGAAGACGGTCTGCTCCGCCTCGCCCGCAGCGCCGACGATCCACAGCCCCGCGTGCTTGAGCCGCTCCAGGGCACGCGAAAGATTGGTGACCCGGAACAGCGGCATGGTTTCGGCGGCACCACTCGCCACCTTGCACACGGTGGGCGTCAACCCCACCGCCTTGTCCCGGGGGACGATGACGCCGGCGGCGCCAACCGCATCGCAAGTTCTGAGACAGGCACCCAGGTTGTGTGGATCCTGAACCTGGTCCAGGACTAGGAACAGGGCGTTATCCTGTTCGCCCACCCGTGTCTCCAGGGCGTCTTCATCACGCTCGGGAGGCATGGCGACTTCCATGACGATACCCTGATGGTGGGAATTTCCCGCCAGCCTGTCGAGACGCCGGCGGTCGGCCATTTCGAAAGAAATCCGGCATGCTTCCAGCTGGCGCCGTATTTCCTCGAGCCGCCGGTCACCGCGACCACTGTCCAGCCAAGCGCAACGAACCCGCTCGGGCGCATGCGCCAACACCGCCCTGGCCGAATGGAGGCCGAAGATCCTGTGGCTCATGCGGCCCGTTTCCCGGCCCGCCGCCGGCGGGCGCGTTTCTTCGGCTGCTGTGGCTTGGGCGGAGCCAACGGGGCGACCAGATCCAGGTCTATCTTGCGCTCTTCCAGATCGACTCTGGCCACCTTGACTGTCACCACGTCGCCGATTCGATAGGTGACATGGGTCCGCTCACCCACCAGGCAATGGCGCAGCGGATCGAAATGATAGAAATCCTGACCCAGGGTGGAAATATGCACCAACCCCTCGACATGGATTTCCTTCAATTCAACGAAAAACCCAAAGGACGTCACCGCCGAAATCACACCTTCGAATTCCTCGCCCACCTTGTCGCGCATGTATTCACATTTGAGCCAGGCGATCACGTCCCAGGTCGCCTCGTCGGCACGACGTTCGGTGGTCGAGCAATGTTCTCCCAAGGTCTTGAGCTGGGGTACCGAATACAGGTATTCCTCCGGGCTCCCCCCTTCCAGCACGTGACGGATGGCACGGTGGGTCAACAGGTCCGGATAGCGGCGGATGGGCGAGGTGTAGTGGGTATAGGCATCCAGGGCGAGGCCGAAGTGGCCTTTCTTTTCCGGACTGTAAACCGCCTGGGGCAAGGTTCTGAGAAGGAGGGTCTGAATCAGATGAAAATCGGGACGGCCCTGGGCCTGTTTCAACACCTGCATGAAATCGCCCGGCTTGGGCTTGGCGCCACCGGGCAGTTTCAACCCGAGTTCCGCCAGATACTGACGCACGTCGGCAACCTTCTCGGCATTCGGCCCTTCGTGGATACGGCGCAGGTAAGGAATCTTGTTTCGGTCGAGAAAACGCGCCGTCGCCGCGTTGGCCGCGATCATACACTCCTCGATCAACTTGTGGGCGTCGTTGCGAACCACCCGCTGCAACCGTTCTATCTTGCGCCCTTCACCGAAGACGATCTTGTATTCATCGGTGTCGAAATCCATCGCCCCCCGCAGTTCACGTTGCTGTCGCAACGCTTGATAGACCGCATACAGCTCCTCCAGGTGAGGCACCAGTTCCTTGTATTCCGCCCGCACACCGGGATCCTTGTCCACCAGCATCGCCGCCACCTCGTTATAAGTGAGGCGGGCATGGGAACGCATCACACCCTGGTAAAACCTGGAGCGAATCACCTTGCCCTGGCGGTTGACCAGCATCTCGCAAACCATACACAGACGGTCGACGCGGGGATTCAAGGAACATAAACCGTTGGAAAGCACTTCCGGCAGCATCGGGATCACCTGCTGGGGGAAATACACCGAATTGCCACGCTTCAGGGCTTCCCGGTCGAGAGCGCTGTCGGGCCGGACATAGTGGGAGACGTCGGCGATGGCCACCAGCAAACGCCATCCTTTGGGGGTGGGGGTGCAATAGACGGCATCGTCAAAATCCTTTGCGTCTTCCCCATCGATGGTCACCAGAGGCAGATCACGCAGATCGACCCGGCCCGCTTTGGCTTTCCCGGGCACGGTTTCACCGAAACCCTTGACTTCCTCCAACACTTCGGCGGGCCATTCGCAGGGGATGTCGAAAGCACGAATCGCCACTTCGATTTCCATCCCCGGCGCCATATGCTCACCCAGCACCTCGACGATGCGGCCGATCGGCTGCTTCCGTCTACTGGGCTGTTCGACGATCTCCGCCACCACGATCTGGCCAGGCTCGGCGCCATCGAGATACTCCTCGGGGATCAAGACATCCTGGGTGATGCGCTTGTTGTCGGGAACCACGAAGGCGACCCCCCGTTCCACGAACAATCGGCCCACCACCCGTTCGTGGGCCCGTTCGAGCACCTCGACGATACTGCCCTCACGGCGCCCGCGGCGATCGATACCGGTCACGCAGGCGATCACCCGGTCACCATGCAGCACCTGCCGCATCTCCCGCGGCGACAAAAACAGATCCTCCCCGCCGTCTTCCGGCTTCAGAAATCCGAACCCATCCGGATGGCCGATCACCCGGCCTGTGATCAGATCGCTGCGATTGATCAGGCAGAAACGCCCACGGCGATTACGGAGCAGCTGCCCATCCCGTTCCATCGCCTTGAGACGCCGCTCCAGGGACTCGAGATCCACCGGATCCTCCACCCCCAGACAATCGGCAATCTCGCCAAAGGACAAAGGCATCCCCTTGTCCTGCAACAACTGCAGAATCAATTCCCGGCTGGGAATGGGGCGTTCATATTTTTTGGCTTCGCGCCTGGCGTAGGGATCGGGCATACGAAAAACGCGGGGCCTGCCGTTTTTGCCTGCGTCTCCGCCCTGTTTTTCCTGTGCCTTGAGTTTGTCTTCTTTCTTTTTCTTTCCGCGAGGTTTGGCTTTTTTGTCTTGCTTTTCTTCTTCTTTCGTTTTTTTCGATTTGTCTCGGGCCTTGCGCCCGGATTTTGGATTCCGTGCCATAAATAACCAGGTTCTCTATAAAGTCAGGGTTGACATGTTACCATGGGCAGGATATATTTTCGCCTCTCTTGCCGAGGTGGCGGAACTGGTAGACGCGCATGGTTCAGGTCCATGTGGGGGAAACCCCGTGGAGGTTCAAGTCCTCTCCTCGGCACCATTCTTCTCCGGAGCCGTTTTCCCTGACCGGCTCGATCAACATCGCACCAGAGCCATTCCGGCGGATGGCCCCGCCGCTGGTTTTCGGAAAATCCCCAAGCCTGGAGCCGGCGGAAGCGCTCTTGAACCCGGACGGCATTTTTATTTCCAGCTGATGCCCGGAATACACATCGCCTCTGCCGATTGTCTCCGGGAAGCCAATCGAGGGAGATGTGCTTTGACACATAAAGTGAAAATATCCACATAACTTCAATATACAACCCTATCGCTTATCACAGCACATCACCCAATGTAGTCGCCAATCTATATTGGGCCGGATTCTCCATTCCTTCCGCAAGGGACTTGAAGTGAGCCTTGCCACAGTCAATCTTTGCCTCTTCGAGGCTGCGCAGCTCACTGGTGTAAACGGCACCCTTAGTCTCTATGACAAAGTAAAGCCGCTCTCCTTCATCAGTATCGATGACAACAGCCCAATCAGGGTTATAGCTTCCAAGGGGTGTAGGTATTTTGAAGCACCCGGGCAATTTGGCGTAGAGCTTGACGGCTTCATGCTTTTCCATCTGCTCGGCGAATTTGCGTTCGGTATCGGAGTCGTACACCACACACTCGTACACCGATTTACTCGTGTTCTCCAGCATGTTCTTCAGATAGCCGGAAAGCTCCTCTTGCTCAAACAGCTCTTGTGCATAGTATTCGCCCAATCGCTGGTATTTGATGCCGTCCACTAACGCCAGTTGCTTGGCTTTGTTGATGGCATCAGCCGCCAGGTCGATAAAGGCTTGCGGGTTGCTAGTGTCTCCCCAATTTTCCCAAGCGGTCAGCGCAAGGCATTGATATACGGATAAAAAGGGGTTCAAAACGAGAGGATCGGGGTTCCTGATCGGGTAAAATGTGTATAGCAATAACCCATTGA
>Ga0256839_1001921_pt1 | contig 24236 bp, 20 predicted proteins | sample 354166metaG_FD_185968 | JGI IMG/M metagenome (GOLD analysis project Ga0256839, IMG submission 185968) | Hydrothermal vent microbial communities from Mid Atlantic Ridge, Atlantic Ocean - 354-166 | ecosystem: Environmental > Aquatic > Marine > Hydrothermal vents | place: Atlantic Ocean: Mid... | reverse complement strand
CTCTTGGCACATGCATTTTTACGCTCTTTATCTGATGGATTTTTTAGTGAGTGTGAGATCTATGTAACACTCGAACCCTGTGCTCACGAAGGCAAAACACCCTCCTGTGCCAACCTGCTTCAAACACTTGGACTAAAAAGGGTGGTGATCGGTACTACCGACCCTATAGAGGGGCACGGAGGAGCTTCAAGAAGACTATCCCATGTGACTATCGGTATCCTTGAAGAGGCGTGTCGTGCACTGATCGAACCCTTTTTGATCCGGCAGGAGCGTGCCTTTGTCCTTTTTAAACTGGCGCAGACGACCAACGGATGCATTGGCGGGGGGTATCTTAGCTCTAAGGAGTCTTTGGAACACGTACATCTGCTACGTGGCGTGTGTGACAGGTTGCTGATAGGGGGCAATACGGTACGTACCGACAGACCGACGTTGGACTGTCGTTTTTCCGATGGTAGGGCACCTGATGTGACAATCTACAGCAAGGGGGATGACTTTGAGAGGGATATTCCGCTTTTTGATGTACCGGATCGTCAAGTTTCAATCAGTGATGATCTCTCGTTTCTTGACCTGCCGTCATTTGTGATGGTCGAGGGAGGAGAGGGAATGCTGCGTGCACTGCAAGAGCGTATCGACTGGCTGTTGATCTATCAGACGCCTAAGCTCTCTACAAATAGATTAACCTATAATATAGTAATGAATTTAGATTTTTTGCATCAAAGAAAAATAGATGTAGATACGATAATATGGAGCAAAAACCTTGGGCATTGAAAAACTCACGGACAAAGAGGAAAAACAGAAGAAGATCGTCGAGATGTTCGATGATATTGCATCGACCTACGACAGGGCAAATCGCGTATTAAGTATGGGGATCGATATCCAGTGGCGCAAAAAAGGGTGTGACAAGGCCTTTGAGGTATTGGGCAAAAAGGAGCTGGGACAGATCACGGATGTGGCGACAGGTACGGGTGATCTGTTGATCTACTGGAGAGAACAGGCAAAAAAGAACGGCGTAGCGATCGACAAATACGTTGGTATCGACCCTTCCGGGGGGATGCTTGAAGTAGCACGGAATAAGGTGGATTTTGCAGACTTTATTGAAGGCAAAGCACAAGCCTTGCCTATAGCAGAAGAAAGCAGTGATATTGTCTCTATCTCTTATGGAATTCGTAATGTGGTAGAGAGAGTAGAAGCCTTGCAGGAGTTTTATCGTGTACTCAAGCCAAATGGATTGGTGGTGATTTTAGAGTTTACCAAACAAGAAAGAGGTGGGGCAATAGCGAAAATAGTCGATTTTGGGATGAAGAACGTCTTGCCTCGTATCGGCGGACTCATCTCCAAAAACTACGAAGCATATAGATACCTTCCTGATTCTATTGAAGAGTTTCTAACTACCCAAATGCTATGTCAAGAGCTAGAAGAGGTAGGGTTTGAGATGAAATACGTTAAATCTTTTTCGATGGGAATCAGTACGCTTTTGATTGCCCAAAAGCATTAGTACGGAGTTTTCTATGGATACAATGAGCGTCACTTCACTCAATACCAAGATTAAGTCCCTGCTTGAAGCGACTTTTATGCGTATATTGGTAGAAGGGGAGGTGGCTTCGGTAACCTATCATAGCTCAGGACATCTCTATTTCTCTATCAAAGATGATAAAAGTTCGATTAAATGCGTGATGTGGCGTTCATCGGTTGCAAAACTTAAATTTCGTATTGAGAAGGGAATGCATATCGTGGTAGAGGGATCGGTGAGCGTCTATACACCAAGAGGGGAGTATCAGTTTCAGAGTGTACGCATAGAGCCTTATGGACAAGGAGCACTTGCTCTTGCCTATGAACAGATGAAGAAGAAGCTTAAAGAAAAAGGCTATTTTGAAACAGATAGAAAAAAACCTATACCTAAATATATACAAAAAATAGTACTGGTTACCGCTAAGGATTCTGCTGCATTGCAAGATATGTTAAAAATCATTGCACAACGATGGGCACTTGTAGAGGTAGTGGTTGTTGATACATTGGTGCAGGGAGCATTAGCCGCTGCACAGATTACTAGAGCGTTGAGTTATGCAGACGGTTTGGGAGCAGATGTGATTGTAGTGGGGCGCGGTGGCGGTAGTGTTGAAGATTTATGGGCATTTAACGAAGAGATAGTTGCAGATACTTTATTTTTAATGCAAACACCCGTAGTCTCTGCCGTAGGGCATGAAGTAGATGTGCTTATAAGTGATTTTGTAGCAGATTTACGTGCCCCTACACCTAGCGCAGCGATGGAGATGATACTTCCCGATAGCAGAGAAATCCTCTATACATTAAGTGAGTTGGAGGAGAGATACGGTGTGGCTATTAGATATAAAATAGCAAAGTTAACCCAAGAGTTAAATCATCAACAATCACTTTTGCTTCAAGTATCGCCATCTCAAAAGCTAAGAGATGTAAAAAAAGAATTTGTACGCTTAAAAGAGGAGTATAAGCGTGTAGTAACGTATAAGTTTGAGCGTTTTTCTGCACAACTCCCACAAATAAAAAAACACTATAGCCAAGCGCTCTCTTTCCTTATAGAGCAAAAAGAGCAACACCTTAAGCATGTAGGGCAAAAAATAGTGATGCATAATCCCAAAGCAAAGTGTCATAAAGGGTGGGCACAGGTTTCTCGGGACCAAAAAGTACTTACTTTGGATGAGATAGCCGTCAATACTGAATTTACTTTGCAGGATGAATCGGTAAAGATGAAAGTCTTGTCTTTAGAAAAGACAAGACTCTAGTTTAGAGATTTTATAGATGAAGTAAGTTCTTGATATAATGAATTACATTGATTGCAATGTAAAGGGAGTTGCATCATGCAATAAAGGATGGTCAATGGATTTAATAAGTATAGCAGTCGTTATATGTGCAGGTATGATATTGTTATTGTTGTATTGGTGTTATCAAAAGGTAAAGATGCTTTCAGATGATTTAAATATGTTTACAAAAGAGAAAGAGTATCAACATGAGGCGATGATAGTCTTTGATGAAAACGATACGATCCATTATGCAAATCAGGCAGCAAGAGCACTCTTTTCTTTAGATAGATCTTATCAAAAATTAGCCCCTGAAAATACCATAGTACTGCAAAAAAATGCATCGTCAAAAGCGGATGATCTTTTTAAGGTATTGAAGCAAGAGCTGAAAGATAAAACCAATAGCCTTCATCTTAAAAATGTTTTTTTAGGTATATCCGGTGCAATGAAACAGGCAAATGTATATATAGATAAAAATCTATGGGATAATGAGCAGACAATTACCTGTATTATTGATATGAAGCGTTCAGATAGTACCCATATGGATACTTCTTCACATGAGGGGGCACTAGATTTTTTTACGGGTTTACCCAGCCAATTTTCCGCATTAACTCAGATCAATAGTGTAATTAAACAGTCTCAAAAGAACTCGGAGGTCTTTACGCTTTTTCTTTTTGGGGTTGATGATTTCAGAAAGATTCAATCTACATTGGGGCTAGGTTTTAGCAATGAGATAATACGAAAAATAGCACACTATTTCAAAAGTAAAAAAGATGAAAAGAGGCAAGTTTACCGTATGGATGGAGATAAATTTCTCATGCTTATTGAAAATCTCTCTGATAATAATAAGATTCGCCAAATTGCCAAAGAGACCATATTGGATATACAAAATCTTTTTAATCAACATACCTCTGTGGCTATCTCTTCATCAGTGGGGATTGTCAAATTTCCTGAAAACGGAAAGAATGCACTAAAACTTATCAATCATGCCTATATCACACAGGCAGAGTCGGAAAGCAAGTCGCATGCAAATATTGAATTTTTTTCAGTTGATTATCAGGAAATCAATAGAGATATATTTAGAATGAGTGAAGAGATCCGTTACGGTCTAAAAAATAATGAATTTCTGCTTTATTATCAGCCTATATTCTCTTTAGAGGATGAAAGTATATTGGGCGCAGAGGCACTTTTACGATGGGAGCATCCTAGATTGGGGCTTATATCACCGGATAAATTTTTGGATATTGTAAAAGATGCAGGGCTTATGGTAGAGATAGGGGAGTATGTGTTTCAAGAAGCAATTAAACAACGTAAAAAATGGGATAGTCAAGATTTAGATATCTTTCAGCTTACATTGAATGTCTCTACGGAAGAGATACAAGACTCTGATTTTATGATACAAAATTTAAAAAAACATTTTAAAAAAACTGGCGTACATCCGACAGATTTTAATTTAGATATTTCCGAAAATGATGCCATGGAACATCCTGAGAAAACAGCAGTATCTTTGCAAAATTTAAAAGATTTAGGACTGAATATCTCTATAGACCATTTTGGATTAGGAGTGATTTCTTTAAAGTATTTGAGCGCCTTTTCCTTATCAACGATAAAAATTGATAGAGCACTTATTTTTGATCTGGATACTAATTTAGAGCACCAAAAAATTGTACAGACAATTATTGTATTGGCACATCATTTAGGTATTAAAGTGGTAGCTGAAGGGGTTGAAACATCAAAAGTACTTTCGGTTTTATATGAGTATCAATGTGATTTTGCGCAGGGGTATCTCTTTTCTAAGCCACTTCCTGCAAATGAATTTGAAGCATTGATAGCGAAGTAGTGACCTTGGAGTAATTCATAAAGGTGAAAGGAATCACCCTTATGTATGATGCTTACATCATTCCTGGCATACCGCCTCCGCCCATCGGTGGCATCTCTGGGGCTTTTTCCTCAGGAATCTCTGATACCGTTGCTTCTGTTGTAAGCAGTAGTGAAGCTACCGAGGTAGCATTTTGCAATGCTACACGTTCAACTTTTAAAGGATCTATAATACCTGCTTCAAGCATATCTACATATTCCCCGGTAGCAGCATTAAATCCTAGGTTGGCATTATCTGCATTTGCTACTTTGTCCGCAACAACACCTGCATCAAAGCCTGCATTTTGGGCAATTTGTTTCATTGGTGCAAACATCGCTCTTAAAATAATTTCAGCACCTACTGCTTCATCTTCTTTAAGGTTAAGGCTGACAGCCTGACTTGCTTTGACAAGTGCGGCTCCCCCGCCGATAACAATACCTTCATCTACAGCTGCTTTGGTAGCCGAGAGTGCATCGTCTACTCTGTCTTTTTTCTCTTTCATCTCCGTTTCGGTCGCAGCTCCTACTTTAATAACGGCAACACCACCAGAGAGTTTCGCAAGGCGCTCTTGAAGCTTCTCTTTGTCATATTCGCTTGACGTTGCTTCTATTTGGGCACGAATTTCATTCACTCTCGCTTCTACATCGCCTTTATCACCTTTACCGTCAACAATGACTGTATTGTCTTTGTCTATGACTACACGTCCTGCTTGCCCTAAATCTTCTAGTGTGGCTTTCTCAAGCGTAAGTCCAAGTTCTTCGGTAATCAGTGTCGCACCTGTTAAGATAGCAATATCTTTGAGCATCTCTTTTTTTCTGTCTCCGAAACCAGGTGCTTTGACTGCTGTGATATTGAGCACGCCTTTGAGTTTATTGAGTACTAGGGTAGAGAGTGCCTCACCCTCAATGTCGTCAGCAATAATAAGTAGTGGTCTGCCGCTTTGCTGTACCTGTTCTAACATAGGTACCAAATCTTTTAAAGAGGTTATTTTCCCATCTGTTAAAAGAATAATCGGTGATTCCAGTTCGCATGTCATCTTTTCCGTATCGGTGACAAAATATGGAGAGATATATCCTCTGTCAAACTGCATACCCTCTACCACATCAAGATCATCATTGATCCCTTTTGCCTCCTCAACGGTGATGACACCGTCTTTACCTACTTTTTCCATTGCTTCGGCAATGAGATTACCTATATTCTTATCCGAGTTCGCAGAGATAGTGGCAACCTGAGCAATCTCTTTTTTATCTTTTACCTCTTTTGAGATTTTTTTAAGCTCTTCAATGATTGCAGTAGTCGCTTTATCCATACCGCGTTTGACTTCGATAGGGTTTGCACCGGCAGTAATGTTGCGTAGACCCTCTTTGAAAATAGCATGTGCCAAAACAGTTGCCGTAGTGGTACCGTCACCAGCTTCATCGGCAGTATTTGAAGCTACCTCTTTGACCAGCTGTGCACCCATATTTTCCAAAGTCTCTTTGAGTTCTATCTCTTTTGCAACAGAGACACCGTCCTTGGTAATATGTGGGGCACCATAGGATTTCTGAATCAATACATTCCTACCTCTAGGTCCCATAGTAACTTTGACGGCGTCAGTGAGTTTGCTCACTCCTTCATAAAGTCCTGATCTTGCTTTATCTGAAAAATGTATTTCTTTTGCCATAGTTTACTCCTTCTTCGTGGTTAAATTTTATGCAATAACGCCTAAAACATCAGAGATTTCAAGTACCAAATACTCTTTATCCTCTAAGCTAAGCTCAGTACCAGAGTATTTGCCAAAAACGACTGTGTCGCCGACATTTACATCTTCTACATCATTGCCTATTGCCAAAACTTTAGCTTTAGAGGGTTTCTCTTTGGCACTATCCGGGATAATGATACCGCTTGCAGTCGTACTCTCTTCTTCGACCCTTTCTACTAATAGTCTTTCACCTAGTGGTTTGAAATTCATCTAAAACCTCCGTAAAATTTTAATTTTGCAGGCAGATTTTAGCCTATTTTTTTTTATTTGTCAATAACATTTAGTCTATTTGACTAAAACTTTCTAAAATTATTTTGTAATGATTGATTTTTTTTGTATAATTTTATGCTTTTATAATCTATGGTATGTAAAGAAAAAGGAGAAAATTATGGCAAAAAAAACAAAAAAAGTTGTACTCTTTTCCAGTCCCGGATGCACATGGTGCAGTGTGGCAAAAAAGTATTTTAAAGAGCAGGGCATTACTTTTAAAGAGATAGATATCAGTAAAGACAGTAAGGCTTCGCAAGATTGCCAAAGGCATGGCTGCAAGGGAGTACCTGTAATTTTGGTTGGTAGTAGATGGATTTGTGGATTTGACCAGAAAAAAATCGAAAAAGTACTCGTATCCTAGGCATATTAATGCCTTTTTAAGTTAATTTCTAATACACTTCCGTCCTCACATAACTTAAAAGCAAAGAGTCAAGGTAGCTCAGCTGGTTAGAGCGCTGGTCTCATAAGCCGGAGGTCGGGAGTTCAAGTCTCCCTCTTGACACCATTTTATTCTCATTGATTTTATATAGGAAATATGATGCAATCACGTATACTCGATTTTCCAAGATCCTCCCTTTTTTAATCTTAAAAAATATAAAAATATGTTATGCTATGCAGTATAGATTACAAAACAAGGGGTTTTAGCATGATAAAAAAAATAGCAACAGTATGTATATTTGTACTATTAGGAAATACGGTTCACGCTGAGATATCAAGCAGCGATACCTTTGTCGGAGTGGAAATTGCGTCCACTGAGGTGCAAGGAGAACAGCCGAGTATGACAAGTGATAGCGTCTCTTTCGGATTACGCGTGGGAGCACAGAATGAGGAGTGGAGAACGATTATCGGGTTTAATTTTTACGATAAAAACGAGTACAGCGTGGAGAAGCTTTATCTCTCTGTAGATTATCTTTTTATGAATTATGATCTTTTAGAGGATGTAACTTTTCAGCCTTATATCGGTGCTAATTTCGGATATGCAAATTACGAGCAGGGTGCCATTGACGAGAATGGTATGACTTATGGGGGACAAATGGGTGTAATTTTTCATATGATGAAGCGCTTTGACGTTGATTTGGGGTATAGATATATGCTCTCAAGTGCAGACTCCTTTGATCATGAAAGTAACCTCTTTTTAGGTTTTCACTACTACTATTAATCAAAGGATTTTGAGATGATATATAGACAAGGTATCTATCTGTTAGTATGTGCAGCGACACTGCTTTTTTCTGCTTGCGGAAGCAATGAAAAAGAAGATGGTGCAAGCTCAGGAGGTAATAACGCAGGTTCTACGGGAGTTACACAGCCAAATACGCCTGAAGTGAATAATCCTGTAGAAAATACGGCACTCTCAATTGAGGTATTGGACAAGCGGGTGGATATTAACGAGAGTGCTTCAATCCATAAGATACGTCTGCGTGTCATCAAAGGCATTGTCGGTGCCAAAGACGTCTCTGTAAGAGCATCCGTACCAGAAGAGGGAAGCTTCGTTGTCAATCCTCTCAGCAGTGATGCCGCAGGCGATATTGTCTTTGAGTATAAAGCGCCTGATACTCTTACGCCAAAACAGTTTGAACTTAGATTTTGTTTAGCCGAGGATAACAGCGTATGCGACACTGCAGCAGTGAGACTGACACAAGGAGAGATAGAAGAGACTACGGATTTAATAGACAATATCAACTACCTGATTACTTTTGCACCGAATAACGGTGTGAATAATATGACATTAGGCGCACGAAACAATGCCATCGTTACCCTTATTGATAAAGATACCCAAAAACCTATTGAAGCTAGCCGTATCGAGAGTATCTCCGTAACTTCCAAAGATGCCACCGTACTTAAACTTACTCCGGAGGGCGGAGGGCTGCCTGTATCTAATATAACCTATGGTGCATCTAGAAACAGTGTACCGGTATTGCTTACGGCAGACAAGGTCAATTCCGGAATTGCCATTATAGAGGTAATCATAAAGTACAAAAACCTCAATGGTATCAGTAAAGAGAGAGGACAGCTCTTTTCAGTGGCAGTACTCTCAGGCGAGGCGACGGCTTTTTCTATTAATGAAGCCGGAGTAGCATATAACTTTGAAACCAAGCAGTTTGAACAGAAATATATCATTCAGGCTACGGACAACAGCGGAAATCCTATAGCCACAAGAGGTGTGATTAACGTAAGTGCCATGGCAAGCTTTGCCAAAGATGCCTCAGGCAGAGAGATTCTCTACGGCAGACAATCAGGCGGAGTGAGTGCTACGATATCACCGGCAAACGGCAAAGCGACATTGGAGCTGTCTGGACTTGCACCTTTTGATACGCCAACAATCAAACAGCATCGTGCCTATGTGGCGGTATTTGGAGAGGTAGATACCTATGAGGTCAACGGTAAGTGGAATATCGAGAGTATTCTCTCCGGCAATCAACTCCAACTCATAGATGAGTATCATGGTGATGCTTATAGCAATCTAGGAATGGCGATAGGGTATAACTACAGAGATAAAATCTGTACAAGCACCTATGAAGAGGCGGTAGTAGTGATAGATTCCAGTGACGGAAAATATGAGTTTGATGAGAACGGAAAAGCCTTTGTGACACTCAAGCACGATGCCTATATGATAGGAAAGCGTATTTTGCTGATGGTCAATATGACGGGATTTAACCCCCAAACTAAAAAGCTTACACGTACCGGTGAGGTATATGCGGAGACATTGGCATTTACTGAATTCTTAAAAGGTGCTACCTTTAAAATACCTAAAGGTTCAACCGTGACGGTAAGGATGCCTGGAGTAATTCAGACTGGTACTAAAGACGAGTTCCCATTACAAAACTCTACTTTTTCTTGTTCAGCACGAGGAAGTTCAGGGATAACAAATATAACTTTAGTTGCTAAGAATAATCCAAATGATTGTGTTGCTCCATATATAGAATATAGTGTAACAGCTTCTGGAGATGCAGATGGGTCATTTGTACTTTCTGATTGTCAAGTAGATCTAGAACCTCGTTTCTAACCATAGCGTATGAGGATTATCTCTCATACACTATGTCTTCTTTTCAAAACTTTCTACTATAATCTTATAAACATTTCAACTTTAGGCTAATTCACAATGATAGACTTAAAATACCTCCAAAACAACTTCGTAGAAGCATCCGCTAAACTTCAGAAAAAAGGTGTAGAGAGTGCGACACTTGAAAACTTACAAATCCTTTTTAAAAGACTCAAAGAGAGCAATGCAAAGTTAGAATCCATGAAGGCTGAGCAGAATGCTATGTCTAAACTTTTTGGGCAGTACAAAAAAGAGGGTAAAGACATTGGGGAGCTTAAAGCAAAAGTAGATGCTAACAAAGAAGCTATGCTGCCGGTACAGGAAAAAGCTAGAGAGGCACAAGAGGCGCTCTATGAAGTTGCTCTTGCTATACCTAACTTTCCTGACGAGAGTGTACCTGAAGGTGCAAATGAAGAGGATAATGTCGAGTTGCGTAAGGTATTGGAGCCAAGAAGCTTTGGCTTTAAGCCCAAAGAACACTGGGAACTCTCCCAAATAAATGGCTGGATAGATTTTGAACGTGGGGTAAAGCTTGCTAAGAGCCGTTTTGCCATACTTAAAGGAGAAGCTTCAAGACTTGAACGTGCCCTCATTAACTTTTTTCTTGATATCAATAGGAAAAAAGGATTTGAAGAATACTCCGTCCCTTTTATAAACAATGCAATGATGCTTCAGGGTACGGGACAACTTCCGAAATTCGGTGACGACTTGTTTAAGATAGAAGATGAGGATCTCTACTTGATTCCCACAGCAGAAGTGCCGTTGACCAATATGTATAATGATGAGATACTTTCTGAAAAAGCATTACCTTTATTGATGACGGCCTATACTCCGTGTTTTCGAAAAGAGGCAGGCTCTGCGGGACGTGATACACGAGGTATTATCCGCCAGCATCAATTTAGTAAGGTAGAGATGGTTGCTATAGCCCATCCCGATAACTCCGAGGAGGTTTTTGAGATGATGGTAGAACATGCTTCAGATATCTTATCGCAGTTAAAATTGCCACATAGGGTTGTAGAGCTTTGTGGCGGTGATTTGGGTTTTTCTGCTGCAAGAACGATAGATTTAGAGGTATGGCTACCCGGACAAAACAAGTACCGTGAGATCTCATCTGTTTCAAATACCAGAGATTTCCAAGCAAGACGTGCAAAGATTCGTTTTAAAGACGGAAACAAAAATAGATTGGTACATACATTAAATGGGTCTGCTTTGGCTGTGGGTCGTACGATAGTTGCGATTATGGAAAATTATCAAAATGAAGACGGGACGATTGAGATACCCGAGGTTTTAAAACGATATATGTAATTTTTGAAACTGCCCTTTATCTAATTTGTGGCGTTGTTCTTCTCTTCATTTTTTTAGAAAAAACGAAGCAAAAAATCGTCGTCCCTCTCAAATCGCTTTGCTTTCAAGGGTGTTCGGAACGACAAGGCACGTGATTGCGTGATTTGATGAAAAAGAGCAGATTTTAGATAGTTTTTGAAGTATCACTATAGCGTGACTTCAACTTCCCCTCCATACTCAAATAGCTATTTAATGCGCCGATATACGCTCTAGCACTAGCCAACATCGTATCAATGTTAAGTCCGTGCCCTATGATGGCCGGTTCGTTATTAAAGGAGACTTTGACCGTTACTGAAGCCAAGGCATCTTTGCCTTTACTTACAGATTTTACTTTGTAGTCATTGAGTCTTCCTTCATAGCCTGAAATACGGTCGATGGTTTTAAAAATAGCATCGATCGTACCCTCTCCGATACCCGCTTCGATGATTTCGTTGTTATCTTTTTTGATTGTTACGGCAGCAGAGGGTACCCCACCGGAGCAATCCATTAACTGCAAGGAGATTAACTCATAGACTTGTGCGGCTTTAGTCATTTCATTGGTGACTAAAGCTCTTATGTCATCGTCATAAACCTCTTTTTTCCTATCAGCAAGGATTTTAAAACGTGCAAAGGAGGCATCTAAAGCATCATCCTCTAACAGAAAGCCTAATTTAGAGAGTTTATCCTTGAAGGCTGCACGACCTGAGTGTTTGCCTAGTACCAGCGTGTTATCCTTGATTAAGCCTATACTCTCAGGCGTTATAATCTCATAGGTCTCTTTGTGTTTGAGCATACCGTCTTGATGTATCCCTGATTCGTGTGCGAAGGCATTTTTCCCTACGATAGCCTTATTGGGTTGTGGCTCAATACCCGTGATATCGGCAATCAAACGGCTTGTAGGATATATCTCTTTGGTATTGATATTGGTCTGATACGCTGCAAAGACATCAGAGCGTGTTTTAAGTGTCATAACTATCTCTTCAAGTGCAGCATTACCTGCACGCTCGCCCAAACCGTTGATGGTACACTCTACCTGTCTTGCTCCGTTCATAATAGCTTCAAGAGAATTAGCAACACCTAATCCTAAATCATTATGGTTATGCACGGAGACAATAGCTCTATCCTTTATGTAATCAGAGATCTCTTTTACCATTTCGCCTATCTCAAAAGGGAGTCTAAATCCTACGGTATCGGGTAAGTTCACGGTACTTGCTCCTGCTTCAATGACAGCATCGCAAATCTCTTTTAAAAAAGCTATGTCCGATCGTCCCGCATCCTCACAACTAAACTCTACATCATCGACAAAGGTACGTGCATAGGCTACAGCATCTACTGCACGCTTGATAACCTCTTGAGGTGTCATTTTGAGTTTGTACTGCATATGTATTTTAGAGGTAGCAATAAAGGTATGGATACGCTTCATTTTAGCCTTTGAAATAGCTTGTCCCGCTGCCTTTACGTCTGCATCGATAGCACGTGCCAAAGAACATACGGCAGAGCGTGTAACCCTTTGGGATATCTTTTCTATAGCATCAAAATCTCCGGGGCTTGCTGCGGCAAATCCCGCTTCGATAATATCTACGCCTAAACGCTCTAATTGTGCGGCGATTTGAATCTTCTCTTCGGTATTCATAGAAGCACCCGGGCTTTGTTCACCGTCTCTTAATGTCGTGTCAAATATTTTAATAGTCTCTTTGCTCATTCTATTGCCTTATTGTAATAAACAGTACTTAGTGTCTTATTGTACCTAAATCCCTGTTATGTGCGTGGGAAAAAGAATCTTTGATCGAGTGAATTTTAGAGTGAGAGCAGCAGCAGAGAATAGATTTTTGTTAAGATTGTCCAGGTCATGATACGCTTTTTCATCATATTCTCCTTTTAATTTTAGAAAAAGTATATAGTAAAAACAATCAAAAGTCAAGGGATAAAAATTATCCTTTAACTCTTGTCTTGTTTTTCATTATTCTCTTGCGCTTCAGATTTCTCTTTGTACTCTTTAGTCATGGCTTCAGCTTTGGCTATTTTCTCTTTATGTGCCAAACGGCTTTGCATGTTATTCTCTTTTTCAAAATTTTCTATAATCTCTCGTACCTTTTTCCCTTCAATTACCTCAACATCCAGCAAGACAGCCACCATGTTTTCTATCGCCTGCGCATACTCGTTGAGGGTATTTTTTACATATTCGTAACGCTCATGTAGCGTATTTTTGATAAAGGTATCCATCTCTTCAGCCATCTTTTCACTATAATCCGTACTGACTGCTCCTCCGCCAAGGAAGGAGTTGGTTGAACGAGAAAGTACCATGAGACCGGCAACATCCGTCATACCGTAGACGGAGATCATGTCTTTGAGAATCGCTGTGGCACGGTCAAGATCATTGCCTGCTCCTGTACTTATCTCTTTGATAAAGACCTCTTCAGCAGCACGGCCGGCAAGTAATACATCTATCTCCGCTATGAGTTCATGTTTTTGTTTGAGAAATCTATCTTCATCTTCAGGCAAGTGTAGGGTATAACCCAAGGCACCAAGCCCTCTAGGAATAATAGAGACCTTTGTTACCCGTGTGGCACCTTTGGTAAGTTCTGCCATGAGTGCATGCCCGCTTTCATGGTAGGCTACGATTTTTTTCTCAATCTCAGAGATTTTTCGGTTCTTCTTTTCAAGCCCTACAAAAGAGCGTTCTATCGCCTCTAGCAGATCTTCTTGTTCTATCTCTTTTTTGTTCTGTCTACCTGCTAAAAGTGCAGCCTCATTGATAATATTTGCTAGATCGGCACCTGCAAGACCGGCTGTCTGTTTCGCTATCACGGAGAGATTCACCGTAGGTGCAAGCTTGACGTTTTTAGAGTGCACTTTTAAGATGGCAAGTCTCCCGTCAAAATCCGGTTTATCTACTAAAACCTGCCTGTCAAAACGTCCTGCACGCAGTAGAGCCGCATCGAGAGTCTCCGGGCGGTTGGTCGCTGCTAGTACAATGACCGGCGTGTCAGTGCCAAAGCCGTCCATTTCAGCTAAAAGCTGATTAAGTGTTTGTTCGCGCTCATCATTCCCGCCCATTTGACCGCCACTTGCTCTTGATTTACCGATTGCATCGATCTCATCAATAAAGATAATAGAGGGTGCCTCTTTTTTTGCCTGTGCAAAGAGATCGCGAACACGGCTTGCTCCCACACCTACAAACATCTCTATAAAACCTGAACCGGATACAGAAAAAAACGGTACGGATGCCTCACCCGCTACTGCTTTGGCGAGGAGCGTTTTCCCTGTTCCGGGAGGTCCTACAAGCAAAAGTCCTTTAGGTATTTTGGCACCAAGTTCCATATAGCGTTCGGGGAATTTGAGAAAATCGACAATCTCTTTGACTTCATCCTTAGCCTCTTCTACACCCTGTACATCCGAAAACTTGGTATCAGGCTTTTCGGAGTTAATGAGTTTGTCTGCTTTCCCCGCACCCAATATACCGCCGCCCATGCCTTTGGACATTTTTTTGGCTAAAAATATCCATATAGCAAAAAAGATAAGAATAGGCAGCAGTGAACCAAGGAGTTCTGAGAAAAAACCGCCGCCCATAATACCTTCGTATCTAATCTTTTTCTCTTCTAAAAGAGGGATAAGATCTTTATCGTAGGTAGGAACATTCTGTGCGACAAAACGTATATTTCGCCCATTGTCTTGTGCAATGGCCTCTATGGTTGTAGGTGTAAGTTTGACAGCCGTAACACTTCCTTTTTGTATCTGCTCTTTGATTTCGGAGTAGGTGACAGATTTTGTCTGCGTAACGTTGGTATTGGCATTTATCATAGTGCCAATACCCCCTCCCTCACCTATAAACGATTTAAAAAGTAAAATAATAACGATGGAGAAGATTGCAAAAGCTAGTAGCGGGTTGTTGTTAAAAAAGTTGTTATTGTTATTGTTCTCATCAGCCATGCGTGTATATCCTTTTTTAGAGTTTCTTTTTCATGATGATTTTATCTATACTTTCTTATAAACAAGTGTAACCCACTCATCTTCAAGTATGCTTTGAATCAGTACCATATCTTGAAAATATGTTTTCACTGATGCTTCTTTGGTATCCAAAATGCCTGAAAGGATTAAAAATCCACCTTTATTACAGGAGGATTTTAATGCTTTGGCAATAGATGTGAGTACATCTGCAATAATATTTGCAATCACTACATCATAGGTTTTGTCTGCTTTATCTACAGAGCCTTTCCAGATTGTATCAAAATGCTCTTCATTTAATATGAAGTTCTTTTTACAACTTTCAACCGAAATAGGATCCGTATCGCAAAGTGCAACGGAGGCACCTAGCTTTTTGCAGGCCAAGCCCAATATACCGGAGCCACATCCCACATCAATGACCGAATCACCTTTACTAATATATTCCGAAATAGCCTTTAGACATGAAAATGTAGTGGCATGATGTCCCGAACCAAAGGCCAGGGCAGGATCTATCTTAATATTGATAAAACCTTCCTTGGGTGTATACCAGGAGGGATGGATATAAAATTTTCCTACTTCAACAGGCTGAATAGAGTCTTTATATCTTTGAATCCAGTCTTGATTTTCTCTCTCTTTAAACGTGTAGTCCATATCAAGAGAACTGCCTAAAGTGCCGCACAAGGATACAAGAGCATCTTTAACGTAAGTTAAATCGGATACACTCCGTACAATAATGTGTTCATCCCCTATCTCTACAACTCCCTCGTCGTCGAGATTGGCTATAAAGTCTGCGATGAACTCTATAAAGTCGTTTTTAAGCGTGACGGTAAGTTCATGATAGTTATTTTTCATCTATAATTTCCATAGTTTGACTGGTCAAACAAATCCTCTGCCAAAAAGAAGATAGCGACAGTACCGTATAATGGACGTTGTTCATTGTGTACTCTTTGTTCTTTTAAACGCTTCTTCCAAATCCAGTGTTCCTTCGTAAAAAGCTTTTCCGACGATACTGCCATCAATACCCGCATCTAAAAGTGTGTCGATATCTGTCATATCTTTTAGCCCTCCGGATGCAATCGTCTCTAATCCTGAAGCGGCTTGTATCTCTTGTGTGAACGCTATGTTGACACCTGTCATCATCCCGTCGCGTCCCACATCGGTACAAATAATCGCTTGCACACCGCAATCTGCAAATACTTTAGCCAAGTCAGTCGCTTTCATATCGGATCTTTCTGCCCACCCCTCTACAGCAACCATGCCATCTACGGCATCTATACCTACTACGATGGGATATTTTGCGGCCATCTTCTTAACAAACTCTGGGTTTTTGACGGCAACAGAGCCCAGGATCAGTCTGTCGATTCCAAGGTCGAGGTACATCTTAATGGTCTCCTCATCACGGATGCCGCCGCCAAGCTCTAGTTTGAGATGACAGTTTTGGCGTATTTTTTTAATTTGTTCTACATTTTCCGGTTTTCCTGCAAATGCACCGTTTAGGTCTACCAAATGTACCCACTCACTCCCTAACTCTTCAAATTTTTTGGCTACATGCCAAGGTTCATCACTATATATTTTCGCAGACTCCATCAGTCCTTTACTGAGTCTGACGGCTTTTCCGTCTTTTAAATCTATGGCCGGTAGTATTGTCATTATTGTGTATTCCTATAATTTTACAAAATTCTCAATGATCTTGAGTCCGTTCTTATGGCTCTTCTCCGGGTGCGGCTGAATACCGTAGATATTGCTATTTTGTACCGCACTGACAAACTCGTAGCCGTAGTAGGTCTTGCCGATGGCGTACCGGTCGTCGCATACTGCGTGATAGCTGTGGACGAAGTAGAGGTAAAAATCTTTATCTAAACCTCTGAATAAAGGGCAACCACGAGGGTTTGCCCCTACATCTTTCGAGAACATTTCGTTCCATCCCATGTGCGGTACCTTCAAAGGGTGGTCGAATCTACTTTCATCAAAGGCTACGACCTTTCCGGGGATGAGACCTAGTCCCTCATGGATGCCGAACTCTTCTGAATTTTCAAACAGCAGTTGCATCCCCAGGCAGATTCCAAGCAGCGGTTTGCCTGAAGCGGCAAAGGCTTTGATCGCCTCATCCATACCGTTTTCTTTGAGGTGTGCCATTGCATCCCCGAACGCACCTACGCCCGGAAGGATGAGACGGTCATAATCTCCTACCTTTTTAGGATCACTCTCAAGTACCGCATTGGCACCCGCCTTTTTGAAGGCGTTGATGACAGAGGCGAGGTTGCCCATGTTGTAGTCGACAATACCGATCATGCCGAAAGCTCCTGTGGAGTTTTCAGTGAGTAGTGCGTAGCGAATTGTAAATTGTATCGGTATACATTGCGAGGCAATGTTTGTATGATTGAATGTAAGATGCTCATATAGTTTATGTTATGCTCCGAGTGATTTGCTACTTAAGTGCGTGATTATAGCAAATTAAATTGAAAGGTGCGGAGGGAGGCGGGCTTTAGGATATTTGGGTAAAATAGACTATTCAATTGTGCAGGCGGGGATGTGAGAGAACAGATAGAGTATCTTTTGGTGAAGTTGTTTCTTGGGATCGCGAAGATCGCGCCCAAGTCGTTTGTCTACGCGTTTTTTAAAATGCTGGCACTTCTCTTGTACCACATAGACAGCAAGCGTCGTGCGCTGACGATCACCAATCTGACCCATGCCTTTGGGGACAGATCCCCCGATGAGATAAAAACGCTTTCCAAAGAGGTCTATATCGAACTCTCCAAGACCGTCGCAGAGATACTGCTGATGTTTGCAGGGCGTTTTAATATCGATGAAGCGGTCGTCAATAAAGAGGAAACACTCAAGCAGATCGAGGAACTGACCCAAAACAGTCCCAACGGGATCATCGCCATGACAGCACACTTTTCCAACTGGGAACTGCTGGCGCACTTTCTTGCCAAGCATGGTTTGAAGATGCTGGTTATCGGACGAGAGGGGAACAACAAGCTGATCGAGGACAGCATCACCACCCCGTTGAGACGAAAGTACGGTAACGATACGGCGTTCAAAAGCAAAGCGATGCTCTCGATGGTCAAGCGCCTCAAACAAGGCGGAAATGTAGGGATACTGATCGACCAAAAATCCGGACATCAAGGCAGTGTCAAGGTGGATTTTTTCGGAGAACCTGCTGAGACGACACTCTCTGTTGCCATGCTCAAAGAGAAGCTCGATCCTCTTGTGGTGCCGTTCTTCGCGGTACGGGTCGGTGAGGGCAAATACCGCATCTTGATCGAAACGCCTGTCGAATATGAGGGGGATGAGACAGGGGATGAACGGCTTGAGAAGATGACGCAGCAGTACAATAGTGTCATGGAGTCCGTTATCAGAGACTACCCCGCGCAGTGGTTCTGGGTGCACAACAGGTGGCGACGATGAGCCGTGTATTGATCCTTAGTGACGGCAGGGTGGGGCATCTGCAGCAGTCGGTGGCATTTGCCCAACATCTCGAACTTTCTTATGATATTGTAGAGGTCTCGCCACGGTTTGTTTGGAGTAAAGTAGCAGCATTGCTTTGTGATAGGATAAGTTGCTACTTGCCGTGGTGGTTCAAACACGACCCCATCCCTCAAGCGCAGTACGGCTATGTGGTCGGTGCGGGGTCGGGTACCTACTATATGGTGAAGCATATCGCCAAAAAGTTGGGGGTGAAGTCGGTAACGATGATGCTGCCTAAGGGGTACCGATACGATTATGATCTGATCTTGGCTCAGAGCCACGACAATCCGCCGGAACTTCCTCTGATCAAAACCCTCCCTGTCAACCTCTCCTACACACAGTCGGAGGGGATATTCAAAACAGAGGACACTGCGGCTGTAGGCGTGATCATCGGTGGGGAGAATGGCCTGTATCGCATGACAGAGGGCACGATGCGTGTCTATCTCGATGAGATTGTCCGGCGTTACGGCAAGAGCCATACCGTCGCGGTCACAACCTCTCCGCGTACACCGCCTGCTATTGAGGCACTGGTTGCTTCATACGGGTTTGATTACACGGTGATCTATTCACAAGAGAAGATCAATCCGATCCCCGATTTTTTGGCGCAGTGTGAGACGGTTTTCATCACGGCGGACAGTACGTCGATGATCTCTCAGGCGGTGAGTTACGGCAAGAGTTATGTGGTCGTGCTGCCGCTTGAGCGTGTCAAAGAGGGGAAGCATCAACGATTTGTCGAGACTCTGGAACGAGGAGAGTACCTTCACCTCTATGACGGTTCTATCAAACATCGCAACCGCAAGATAGATCTCAAACGCCTGCTTCAAAAGGCACTTGCATGAAAATCGTACAGCTGCTGCCCGAACTCAACGAAGGCGGTGTAGAGCGTGGTACGCTGGAGCTCAGCCGTGAACTGGTCAAACGGGGGCACGAGAGTATTGTGATTAGTGCAGGTGGAAGAATGGTAGAACAAATAGAAGCTGATGGAGGAAAGCATATAGCTTTTGATGTCTGTTCTAAAAATATTTTGACTGCTCCTTGGCGTATGTTGAAGTTAAGAGAAGTTTTAAGAGAACTACAGCCGGACATTCTTCATGCACGTTCTCGAGTACCTGCATGGCTAACCTATATGGCAAATAAAAAGCTTGGCTTTCCTTTTGTGACGACAGTGCATGGACTCAATAGTATCAACGCCTATAGCAAAGTAATGACCAAAGGTGATAGGATTATAACGGTGAGTGAAGTGGTAAGAGAGTATATCATCAAAGGATATGGTGTTAAGAAAGATAAAATTACCGTCATACAAAGGGGTGTAGATACGCAAGCCTTTTCTTTAACGCATCTTGATGATACATTTATAGAGGTATTCAAAGAGCAATATGCACTTCATGACAAGTTTATCATCACAAGTGTAGGGCGAGTGACATGGCTAAAAGACTATGAAACCTACATAAAATCCATCGCCTTAGTGAAGAAAGATATACCAAATGCCGTTGGACTTATAGTGGGTGGGGTAAGAGAAGATAAGAGAGAGTATTTTGAGAGTTTAAAAGCCTTAGCCAAGAAAGAAGGTGTAGAAGAACAGATTATTCTTACGGGGAGCCAAACAAATATCGCAGAGATATATGCCTTGAGTGATATTTTGGTAAATGCTTCATTGAAAATGGGAAATGTAGCAAGAACAATTGTAGAATCTTTGGCGATGAATACACCCGTCATCGCAACTACGTTTGAAGGATTAAATAACCTCATTGTTGATGGGGTCAACGGGGCTATTATCGAAACACAAAACCCGGATGATTTAGCAGAAAAAATCAGATATCTTTATGAAAATATGCCGCAAAACGTAAAAGAGACTCTACCTTATGCATTTACGTTAAAGGCATTGGTTGAGAGTACACTTGAAGTCTATAAGAGCGTATTGGAAAAAAGAAGATGAAAGTGTTGCATTTTGTTTCATCTAGGGGGATGGGAAGAGGTGAAGTATATGTGGAGCTTGTAAATTCGTTAGCAACATCTATGGAGGTTGTTTTGTTAATTCCTAAAGATAGCCGTTACCAAGAGAGAGTCAGTGCCTTGGTAGAGGTTATTGAATACAGTACGTATAATAGTCGCAACAATCCAATACTTTTACTTGATATATACAAAAAGATTAAAAAAATAAAACCGGATGTAGTGCATACCCATTTTTCAAAAGCATCACAAATTTTTAATTTGCTTAATACATTTTTAAATCTTCCGCATGTCGCTACGAAACACAACCCTAGAAAAGGAAAAATTTATAACCGTCTTCCAAATGTTATCGCGGTATCTAGAGCCGTTAAAGAGAGTATAGAAAATGAAAATGTGAAAGTTATCTATAACGGTATTAGCTACGAAAATATAAAAATGCCCAAAAAGAATGATGTATTTACTATAGTAGCCATAGGAAGACTAGAGAAAGTAAAAGGTTTTGATATCCTTATAGAAGAGTGTGCAAAGCTTGTGTTTGCATTTCATTTGAAAATTATTGGAGAAGGTAAAGAGAGAGCCAATCTTGAAGTTTTGATAGATAGATTGCATATGCATCATAAAGTTTCTCTTGAAGGGTTTAGGCATGATGTACCTCAAATCATAGCAGATGCGAATGTCGTTGTCATTAGTTCTCGTAGTGAAGGGTTTGGTATGATTATACTTGAATCTCTTTTATATGCAAAAATGCTTATTTCCAGAAAAGTAGGTGCGGCAGAAGAGATACTTAATCCTATGTTTTTAGTGGATGATTTTAACCTCGCAGAAAAAATAGAAGAGGTCTACCGTAACGAGAAAAAATATAGGTTGGCATTTAAAGAAAATGCAGAGAAAATGAAAGATAGATTTCTACTAGAGAGTATCGCTAGGGAACATATAATGTATTATGAGAGTATTATTCAAAGAGAAAGAGGTAATAATTCATGCAACTAAACCCATTAGTATCGGTGATTATTCCCGTATATAATGCAGAAAAATATATAGAGGAAGCACTTCTTTCTATCCTACGCCAAACCTATACAAATATAGAAATCATCATTATAGATGACGGTTCAAAAGATGAGAGTGAAAAAATAATTAAAAACATAAATGCCAAAAATATTCAGTATGTTAAGAATGTAAAAAATATAGGTGTCTCTGCTACAAGAAACAGAGGGTTTGAACTAGCAAAAGGAAAATACATAGCACTTATGGATGCAGACGATATCAGTTTACCTACAAGAATAGAAAAGCAGGTTACATTTTTAGAGAAGCATCATGAATATGGGTTAGTAAGTTCACACTATGAGAGTTTTAGAGAGCATATTTTTGGTGTAAAAAGGCGAATAAGAAAATTATCTACAGAACCAGAAAAGATTCATACAAGTTTACTTTTTACAAATATGCTATGTTGCCCATCTACAATGATACGAAAAGAGGTGCTCATAAAGCATGATTTGCATTTTGATACTTCTTTGCAGATGGCAGAAGATTTTGATTTGTGGAGAAGACTAAGTGTAGTGACTAAAATAACCAATATAGATGAGGTGTTGTTAAAATATAGAAAACATAAGAATAACAGTATAAAAAACAGAACAATATTGGATAGAGATTATACAAGAGTCATCATAAAGTCTTTTAAAAGATTGGAAATAGACATAGAAGAATTATTTGATGACCGATATAGGTTAAAAAATATAGAGAGTTTTTTAAAGTTGAATATGTATTTAGAAATGGTTTTGGAGAAAAATAGAACAACTCAAAACTATCATCCAATATATTTAGAGCAAACATCTAGTCAATTAATGCATTGGATGTTTAAAAAGCATATTAAAGAGTTTGGATATACTCTGTTTTCAGTCTATAGATATACACATGCATATACGATAAAGCCACTATCTATAAAAGAGTCTAATCTCTTTTTACGTGGATATTATCAAGCAAAACAAATACTAGAAAGGTCATCATAATGTTTAATAAACTAGGTGTACACCTACTCCTTTCTATACTTTTTAGCATACTCTTTTTTCTGCCAGACATACTTTTTAAAGTATTTCATCATGAGTATTTTATATTTCATGTCAAATTATACAAAGAGTTTATTGCCTTTGTTGTATTAAACTTTATTATACTTTCTTTACATAGCTTTAGATTGAAATATGGTTTTTATATACTTTTCATGGTTTTCTCTTTTTCAGAACTCATACACTATAGCTTTTTCCGATCTCTCATAATGCCCTATGAAATACCTATGTTTTTCGCACAATCAGAAGAGATGTTAGATACCTTAGAAGGGGTATGGAGCTATATGTTTGTGCCTGTAGCGATACTTATAGGCATGCTTGCATTGATCTATTTTATTTTAAAAAGAGTAAATACATGGACATTAAAAGGCGGGAAATTATCATTATTTATGATGATATTTATTTTACTTATCGGTTCTGTTGTTGCAACACAAAGAAAGACCCCTTATGTGTTTTTACCAAAGGCACAATCTACTTCTATTAAAAATATGTATACAGTGCTTTCTTGGAGTATGGCCAAAGAGATGCCAAGTGTATTTGGCAAAGAAAACGTATTACCACGCTTTAAACCGTATACGATAAAAGATGTAAAGATAAAAAAACCTCAAACTATTGTTGTTGTAATGGGAGAGAGTTTGGGTGCAAAGTATATGAGCTTATATGGTTTTGAAAAAGAGACCACTCCTAAATTAAATAACAGAAAAAATGAATTGTTATATACATGGGGGTACTCTGCAGGCATCAATACAGATGTAGCCGTACCAACATTTTTTGCCTTAAAAAGAGAACCTCAAAACAATATGGTTTTTTTAAAAGGAGAGACGAATTTATTTACAATGGCTAAAAATGCTGGGTACAAAACGCACTATATTACTACGCAACGTCTTACGGTGATGGGTAGTTTTTTGGGAGGAAGTGTAGATGTATTACGTTCAAAGTCATACTTTAAAAGTAAAGAAGAAGTTTACGATGAGGTACTCCTAGAATATCTTAAAAATATAGATTTTTCAAAAAAGAATTTTATAGTATTACATCAACGAAATTCACATTCCCCTTATGACAAATATACACCTAAAGCCTATCATACATTTAAGTTTGATAAAGATGATTATACATCTTATATGAGGGGAAGCTATTATAATTCTGTACTTTACACAGATACCTTACTAGACAGTATGATACACGTTTTAGAGAAACAAGAAAAATCAGCTGTTCTATTTTTTACTTCAGACCATAGTGAAATGCTTGGCATGAAAGATGAAGAGGGGCGTTTTGGGCATCTTTTTTTAGGCTACGCTGATGCAAAAGTACCCATGATTACCTATGTCAACAAATCTGCTACATATTTGCAAAGCACTTTAAATCTAGAAAATGTTATATCTCACTATCAATTTGCAAAAAAAATAACAAATGTACTAGGAAAAGACATTCTAAATCCAAATGAAAATGGTGAATTTTATATTAATGGGGTGGATATAAGTGGCTCACAAGGGTATTTAACATACAAAAATAGAGGAAAATTATAAATGTCTATTGTTATACAACGCATTAAAAAGTTTAGTAAAGTTATTTTGTTTCTCTTGGTAGGCATAGCTATACTTTGGGCAAGTTATTTTTTACTTTACGGAAATTTTCATAAAGTAGATAAAGATGTGTACCGTTCAGCACAACTTTTTTCGTTTAATTATCCTTACTATGTTGAAAAACATAAAATACGTTCTATATTAAATCTTCGAGGAGATTCACAAAAGAAATGGTATAAAGATGAAATGAAAATAGTAAAAGAGTATAATATAACGCATTA
>Ga0256839_1001920_pt1 | contig 24246 bp, 14 predicted proteins | sample 354166metaG_FD_185968 | JGI IMG/M metagenome (GOLD analysis project Ga0256839, IMG submission 185968) | Hydrothermal vent microbial communities from Mid Atlantic Ridge, Atlantic Ocean - 354-166 | ecosystem: Environmental > Aquatic > Marine > Hydrothermal vents | place: Atlantic Ocean: Mid... | reverse complement strand
TTCAACCAATCCTTCGGAAGGGTCTATGCCGTGAAACTTCAGCTGGCTTTCCACCGCATATTGGTCGGAGGGAAAGGCCCCGCCTTCGACCAATATTTTGTTCCGCTTTCCCTCGGGGCGATAAAAGGAAACCATCATAAGGTGTAAATTGGTCGTCAGGGTATTCATCACCACGACCTCCTCTTCCCGAGCGCCGACCAAACGCGCCGTTTGGGGTTGCAAAAACTTGTGGTAATACATCCAGGGCATTTCGCCGCGAAAGTGCCCTTCGACAGCCTCCTTGCGCCAATGTTCCAGCTCTCTCAGCAAGGCGTCTTTTACGGTGCGGGGTTGTAAGCCCAAAGAGTTGCCGCACAAATAGATGAGTTCTCTTTCGTCTTTGCCTTTCGGCAAATAAAACCGCTTGCGATAATCCCTCAAGGGGTCTTGCTCATCGCATTTCCGGGCATAAGCCAGGCTGTTTTCAAATGCTGTATCCATGCTGCAAAGATACGCGCAGCATGGATAAGGAAAGACTCCAGTTGTTTGACTGCTTCAAAAGGCTTACCTTTGTTTAGTTTTTTGCCCTTCCAAAGGGTTTAGGCTATTGCCCAAGGCACCATCATCTTGTACTTTTATGGTAAACCAACTCCAAAGCAGAGGGAGGCAAACAGCTCTCATCAAACCTTCCCCTGTGTGCATTTAAACCCCACAAAAACCTCGCATCATGCAAAAACGAATTCATCTTTTGTCTTTGGTTCTCGTTTTTTTGTGTTTGTGGATGCCGGCTGAGGCCCAACACCTGTCCAAGCCTCAACGCCCTGAAAACGTACAACCCACCGGATTTAAGCCGGAAGATTTTGTTCCAGCTGTAGATTTGCGGCGTACGGGCTACGAAGCTCCTGGATCAACTTTTTTCGTGCAAACCCTGCCGACTTTACAGCGGCCCGTCTCGCAAGGGTACATGCACATCATGGCCCGCAACGAAGAGGGCCTGCCCATTTTCATCAAAGGCAAATTACCATCAAGCCAGCGAGGGCTTTCTGCCGAAGAACAGGCCTTGGCTTTCCTGCAGCAAAATGCGAAAGCCATGCAGCTCGACACAGAAAAAGAGAGCTTTGAACTGCTGCACAGCAATACCGATGAGTTGGGTATGCAGCATTTCAGCTTTCGCCAAACTCATCAGGGCATACCTGTCTATGCTGCGGAAATCAAGATACACTGCAAAAACGGACAGGCCTTCGCGCTCAACGGACGCTACCAACCCATCGAAGAAAACTTGCCGAATCACCCACAAATAGAAAGCGCATACGCCCTCAATGTAGCCCGACACATCGTCCAGGAAACCCACGGACTCAGCCAAACCGACCTGCCCGAGTACCTCCGGCAGGAAGATAAAATAGAACTCGTCGTCTTTGCCCCGCAGCTCTATTTGCCGAAAGGCAGCACCAAAATGGACACTGACCGAAAAGCCGAACTATGCTGGAAAATCGACTTGTCCGCCGATGCCATACACAGGTATCGCCTCTTCATCAGTGCGGAAAGTGGCAAGCTGCTGCACATGACTGAGCTGTCCTGCTCTTTTTTACCCAAAAACAGGATGGCATTTGCCGAAAGGCAAAAAAAGACCTCCCCATTCATTGGAAGCGAGGAAAAATCCGCGCTGGAAAATCTACTTCCTCCCGGCCCCGTAACGGCACAAGCCACTGATTTGAAAGGTGTTACCCGCACGCTGCACGTGTACGAATTGGGTGGAACTTACTACATGATAGACGCCTCCCGGGATATGTTCAGTGCTGCAGCTTCCAACTTGCCAGATGACCCGGCCGGTGTTATTTGGACCCTGAATGCCCAAAATACCAACCCCCAAAACGGGAACTTCACCGTTTCTCAAGTCAGCTCGGGCAACAACCAATGGAACAACCCTACCTCCGTATCTGCGCACTACAACGCACAGACCTGCTTTGAGTATTTTTACGACAAATTCGGGCGAAACTCCATCAACGGCCAGGGAGGCAACGTCATTTCCCTGATTAACGTCAGTGAGACCGACGGCACGGGTATGGACAATGCCTTTTGGAGTGGCACGGCCATGTTCTACGGAAACGGCAACCAGGCCTTCACCTCACCGCTTTGCAAGGCTTTGGATGTGGGAGGCCACGAGATGTCGCACGGCGTGATCGGCAGCACGGCCAACCTCATCTACGAAGCCCAATCGGGTGCTCTGAATGAAAGTTTTGCCGATGTCTTCGGGGTTCTCATAGACCCTGCCAATTGGCAACTGGGCGAAGATGTCGTAAATCCCGCTTACTTCCCCACCGGTGCTCTACGCGACATGTCCAACCCGCACAACGGTGGCAGTGGGCCCAACGACCCCAGCTGGCAACCGGCCCACATGAACGAGTATCAAAATCTGCCCGTCAATCCTCAAAACGACAACGGCGGCGTACACATCAACAGTGGCATACCCAATCGCGCTTTTTACTTGTTTGCCTCAGCTGTGGGCAACAGCAAAGCCGAGCAGGTTTACTACCGCGCCCTGACGCAATACCTGAACGCCTCTTCGCAGTTCATCGATTGTCGCCTGGCCGTACTACAAGCTACCGAGGATTTGTACGGAGCCGGCTCTTCTGAAGTCAATGCCGCGGCCTCTGCCTTTGACCAAGTGGGCATTACCGGCAGCAACGGCACCAACACCCAAGGTGAGCTTGGCACCAATCCGGGGCCGGATTACGTGCTGCTCACCGACCTAAATAACCAGGGCATTTATTTGTACGACGGGCAAAATTTCCCTCAGCTGAGTACAACCGGTATCATCAGCCGCCCCAGTGTTACGGATGATGGCTCCGTCATCGTATTCGTCGCTGCCGACCAGACCCTGCGCAGTTTGATTTTCAACAATGCTACCGGTTTGTACGAAGAATATTACATTGAAAACAACCCCCAGCAAATTTGGCGCAACATCGCCATTTCCAAAGACGGCAGCAAAATCGCCGCCCTCACCACCGATTACGACAACACCATCTTTGTCTATGACTACAACAGTGGGCAGGGGCAAAACTTTGAGCTTTATACGCCCACCAGCGGAGGCACGATTACCTACGACGTGCAATACGCCGATGTGTTGGAGTGGGATTACTCCGGCGAGCACATCATGTATGATGCCTACAATGTTTTGGCCAGTGGCATTGACTATTGGGACATCAGCTTTATCCGCGCATGGGATAAGCAGAGCAACAGCTTTGGCGACGGTTTCATCAACAAGCTCTTCAACGCCTTGCCCGAAAACAGCAGCGTGGGCAATCCCGTTTTTTCAAAAAACAGCCCCTTCATCATTGCCCTTGATTTTCTCGACGGCAGCAGTGGATTCGGTACGGATTACTTCGTGCTGGGTGTCAATCTTCAAACAGGAGATGTAGGCACCTTAGTCGAAAACAACACCTTGGGTTGGCCTCACTACAGCATAGACGACGGTGCGCTCATTTTTGACATGCTCGACCTGTCGAGCGCGCTTCAAATCAGCATCGTGGACGTAGCTGCCGACAAGATAAGCTCCACGAGCACTCCCCAGGATTTCATCTACGGAGGGCATTGGGGCGTCTGGTATGCCTTGGGCGACAGGCCTCTGGTTCACACCCAAGAAAGTGCGGCAAAAATTGAACATTTGCAGCTTTCGCCAAATCCCACCTCCAAGAGCGTACACATCCTTTGGGAGGGTCAGGACAAACCCCGCTCTGTACAGGTTTCACTCTACGATCTCAACGGCAGGTTGATTCTCAAGCAGGAGGCCCAATACTTGCCCAATCAGGCTTTGGAATTTCTCTTACCGGATTTGCCTTCGGGGCAATACAGTCTTCAGCTCCTTGCCGGTGAACGGCGGGCCACAGCTACCCTGCACATTGAGTAAAGGTAGAACCACCTCTGACAACGACGACCTAAAGCCCTTGTCTCATTGCCATAAGGCAAGGGCTTCTTCTTCCTTTGTTCTCATGACTTTTTGCTCCTCTTCGGTCTTATCCCGATAGCCCAGCAGATGCAAAACCCCATGGGCCATAACGCGCTGCAGTTCATGTTCAAAAGAGACGCCATAGGTTTGAGCATTTTCACGAACCCGCTCCAGGCTAATGTAAATTTCGCCATCGACAAGGGGCGGAGCTTGATAGGGAAAAGTGATGATGTCGGTTAAGGTATCGTGTTGCAGGTATTCCAGGTTAATTCTGTGCAGATAGGCATCAGAACAGAAAACAAACTGGAGGCTGTGTAAATGGCCTCCTTCTCTTTTAATCAAGGCCTCAAAGCGACTTTTCCAGGAAAAATCATCCGCTAAAAAAGCCGGTAGTTCTTCATCTGCAACGGCAAAAGAGAAAATTTCTTGAGCATCTTCGGGCCATTCCAACATCCTTCTGCCTCAAATTTTAAAGGTGAGTACTACGGTTCGGCCTCGGTTACAAAAAGAGCACTCATCGGAAAGTTCTTTCATCAGAAACACGCCTCGTCCGTGAAGCTGGTGCAGGTGTTCATCAGAGGTAGGGTTGGGCAATTTTTCGTAATCGAATCCTTCACCCTCATCGGTAATTCGGAAGGCCACTGAGGTGGAGGCTTTTTCAATTTCCAACTGGACAAATTTGCGTTCGTCTTCTCCATTACCGTGTTTGATGGCATTGGTTACGGCTTCCAGCAAGCTGATGTAGATATCGCCATATCGCTCTGAGGGCAGATTCAGCTCTTCGGCAATTTCGCGAACAATTTCCTCAATTTTTCGAACGGATTCCACATTGGAATGGAGGCGCTTTTTTACCATAAGTTAAATCCTTAGTTCATCATGTGGTTTGTGCCCAGGAGGTAAGGCCCTTAGATAACCCGCTAAAGGTTCAACAAGTTGCAGAGCGCCTTGTTTCACAGCAGGTAAAGCTGGTTTTACAGGGGCCAGCCTCCTTTCGGCAGGTTGAAAAGAGGCTGTGGGATACACCTCTTTTCTTGTCCAAGCCTCTGGGCCTGGACCTGCTTTACTTCATGTTCACGGGAAATCGGCTTCGGGCTAGGGTGCCGGCAAATCTTACCGGCACCTTATCCTTAGGGGAAGGATTCAAAATATTGGGGGTTAATCAAGTCTGCTACAAAGTACGCCCTTTTTTTTCTTTTTGTCAAGGCTTTCGCCAAAAAAATAGAAAAAACGCATAGAACGCTCATTGGCCGGCGTCCTTTTGGTGGTAATATTCTTCTACCAAACGCTTGTAGTAGGGTGTCAGGCGGGGAGAAACAGAGCGAAGTTCTTCGGTTTCCTGCTGGCGTTTGCGGAGATATTCCTCCAGGGCCGGTGGTAGCGGTCGCTGAATATTTTGGGCTGTTTCCGATTTGCGCTTGTTGTCTTTATCCCTTTGGCGTTCGGCCTTTTCGTGTTCCAGCAAGCGAGTAAGGATGTCTTGCTGGCGTTTGAGCATTTCATTGGTGAGGCGCTTATTGACCAGGTCTGTTTCGAGCTTATTCATTTCGTCCATGATTTGCTCGAGTTCTTTGGAGCCTTTACCCTGTTGTTGCAGTTGTTTTTGCATTTCGCGCAAGGCATTGCGCAAAGCAGCCTGTTTGGCAGCCGTTTTGGCGAACTCTTCGCTGGAGGGCATTTGGCCGTTTTGCATTTGCTCGTGCATTTTCCGCAATTGTTCGGAGATTTCCTTTTGCCCTTTACTGATTTTGTCTTTGGGAACACGCCCCTGACCACCTTTACCTTCGCCGGGGTTGTTACACATTTGGTTGCCACTCATCATCCCCGACATTTGCATTTGCATCTGTTGCATAACCTCATCCAACATCAAAGCCAAATCGTTGAGGTTTTTCATAACTCGCTGCTGGTGGTTAGTAGCTTGAGAGGTTTTGCGTTCTTCGAGCTGGTCGGTGGCCGATTTCATGTTCGATTTGATCTCACCTACTTTTTCCATGACGAAGCTCTCTATCTGAAACACCCGTTTGCTCAAAGCTTGTAAGCTGTCTTCCACCAGTTGAAAGTCGTCCTCCAGCTTAAATTGTTGATTGACCAAGTCCACATAACGGGGTGTATTGATTGCCGTTTCTGAAAAATCCTTTTGCAAGCGCTCTTGATCAAAGGAAAGCGTAATGAGATTTTCCAACAATTGACGCAGGGTTTCCATATCTTCCATCATCTGCTCCATGGCCATGCTTTTCATGCTGCCGGACATATTTTGAGCCATTTGGCGCATCTTTTGAGAGGCGCTTTTTTGCGATTTGGAAGCTCCTTTGTTGTCTTTTTGTTCGAGCTGCTCCTTGCTTTGTTCCAGGTCTTCTTGCACTTCTTGGCTTTCTTTTTCGTGATCCGGAAGAGGCTTCGGTTTTTCGAGTTCCCGGTTGAGTTTTTCGAGTTTTTCCATCTTCTCCTGCAGCTCGTCGAATTTTTCATTGATGTCTTCCTGCTCCTTTTGCAACTCTTCTTGCGGTTTTTCCTCTGCTTCGGTTTCTTCGCTGAGTTTTTCCTGTTCTTCAGCCAATTGCTCCAACTCATCGATGATCTCTTCCATTTTTTGCTCCAGTTGCAGTTCTTTGAAAAGCTCCAAAGCCCGGTCGAGTTCTTTTTCCATCTCCTCTTCGTTGAGTTGAAATTGTTCCATTTGCTCCAGAGCATCGTCTTTTTGCATCTCATCCAACATTTCCTGAATCTGCTCCATCAGCTTTTGCAGCTCCTCATCCATAGTCTCTTCAAACAACTTTTGCAGCTGTTCCTGCTTTTGCAAAATATCTTCACTCCGATTGCGGAATTCCTGTTGATTTTCCAGATTCTCCTTATACGCCTCCTGAGCTTTGCGAATTTCCTCTTGCAATTGGCGTTGGCGTTCCAGCAATTTTTCCAACTCTTTGCGATCCTGCCAATCCAGTTCATCTTTTTGCAGCAGTTCCTCTCGCTTTTTCTTGAGTTGCTCTTTAACTTTTTTGCTTTCTTTCAGTGCTTTGCTCAGGCGTTGCTGAATTTCTTCCACATTTTCCTCTTCGATTTTTTCAAACTCCTCCACCGTAGGTACGGCATAGACTCGCGGTTGAGTTCGAGCCGACTTGCTACCATGTACGGCATCATTGTCAAACACTTCAAAATAATAGCTCACCTGATCACCCGGCTTCAAGTCGAGCTGCTTCAAATCCCAGCTATAGGTGTATTGGGCTTTTTTTACTTTTCCTTTTGTTTTAGACGCTTCGGATAAAGGCAAGGGGATAGACACCAGCTCTGTACTTTCGCCTTCGGAAGAAGAAATGCGATAGCGAAAAAAGAGTTGAGTCAGGCCATAGTCATCGGAGGCATCTCCGATAAAATAGACCAGTTTATGATCGGTACTATCGGGAAACTCTTCTACTTCGATGAGTGGATATTCATCCGGAATGAGGTTGAGCGAATAGGTAATGCTGTCTGCATCGGGTAGATATTCATTCGACAGGAAGAGCTTATAGGTGCCGGGCTTCATGGCCGTATGTTGAAGGTAAAAGCCATTTTCGCCCCTGCGTTCGGCCCGTTCTTTTTGGGCGGAAGCCGGTAAAAGCAAATCTATCCATGCTGCATTTTCCGTTTGAAAATGCCAGGCGATGCGCGTACCCACCGGCACCGACAAATCGCCTTGATTGCTCAATTGTTCGTCTTTACGCCCCGTATAGGCCGGATAATCCAAGCTGATATCAAAATCAACGAGATTCGGTTTTTTCAAGACCTTTAGCTCGTATTCCTTGCTGCTTACCGGGCCTGCAATCAGTTTAAAGCGCTTGTCTTTTTGAACATTTTTAAAAAAATAGACGAAACGGTTAGGGGCTTCTTTTTTCAAGCGATATTCCAAGCCTTCCAAGGAGATATACACCTCATCGGGCAAGGTTTCACCTTCAATTTCCACTTCCAGGGGAAAATCTTCAAATTGCACCACTTCGGGCGTTTCATCCGACAGCAAAAAGTGAAAAGGCGCGGGACGTTCAAACTCTTTGTTCAGTTGAATCAATCGCTGAGTAGGTTGCTTGATGAAACCTGCATCCACGATCAAAATACCGGCCAGTAACAGCAGCGGCAACAAAGCATAAGCGACATAGCGCTTATTTACCGAAAGGTCAATGGCCTTCTTAAAAGGCACCAGGCGTATTTGCGAAGATTTTTGTTCTATACCGGCTAGGATCAAATCCGCATCTTCTACTTCTTCGGCTTGGCGACGCAGCTGAAGGATGTTCAACAATTTGTCTTCCACATCGCTAAAGTGGTTGCCGATGATAACAGCTGCCTGCTCATGGGAGATGACCTTCCCCAGGCGAAAATAGCTGAGTAGTGGACGAAACACCCAATAGCCCAAAGCCAAAATAGAAGTCAAGACAAAGCTACCAAACAACAGGACCCTGCCAAGCTTGTGAAAATAAAACTCGGCTTCCAAAAAAGTAACCGTTAAAAAGGCGACCAAAATGAATCCCAAGGCATATAAACTGCCCCGAATCAAGCGATCCAAATAATAGCGCCGTATAAAACGGTCGAGCTTTTGAATGAGTTCCGAATAATACGCTGTCATAGCTTACAGGTCTTGTACCCCGAGCTTTAGGTGCTGGGGAACTTTTGATACATCATTTTCAAACGCTTGTCGGTTTCCGCTTTTTTGACTCGCTGAATAGCCGCTTTGATTTGCTCGTCCAGTTCGACTAAGGAGGTGGACTCACCCTGCCCGGCATCCTTCATGGCCTTTGCCAAGCCCTCGTGTAAAGCATTGAGAGCCGACATGGCACCAAAGCGATACCAAACCATATAATCGGGTCTCAATGCCACCTTTTCGAGTTGGTTGGCAGCCCGTTGTACACTTTCCGGACCAGCAGCCAAAGCCAAGTCGGCATATAAATGTACAAATTCTATGCCCTCGGTGTTGTTCATGAAACCAAATTTCGACTCAAAGAAATCCAGATAGACGGGATTTTCGCTTTGTGCAAAAATTCGAGCTACACTGAGTATCAATTGCTTGCTCTTGGTATCCTCCAACTTCTCGGCCGTCTTCAAAGCTTCTTCCGGAGCCAACTGACTGACCAATTCTAACGCAGCACCCCGAACAGAAGCTGCGGAATCCTTCTCCGCCACCATTCGGGCCACTTTCAACCAAGCTTTGTCTTCAGTATCGCCCAAACGAGCTAAAGCCTCCACACGCACTCCGGAATGAGGGTCATCAACTGCCAACTGGGCTATCCGCTGGATGTTGGCCTCCGTTGCCGGACATTTTTGCACGGCCATTTGGCGAAAGCCCCAATAGGGATCGTCAAGAGCCTGGGTGAAAATGTCGTCGGCCAAGGAAGACTCTTCGGTCGAAAAAGCTTCCAGTGCCTCTTGTCGATCGAAGTAGGTCGGCCCATGCCGGTACTGAAATGCATATTCAGCTTCCGTTTTGGGGTAATCTACCACGGCCAACAAACTGTGCTCGGCATCGAAAACCACCAAGGCCGGCTCTGCTTCGGTTTTTACCACAAAACGCTGCTTGCGCTGATTCATTTCAAAGTGTTTGCGCTGCTTACTGCCGTCGGGCATATAGACGTCCACATAAAAAGGTAGGCGGAAAATGGCAGGAATTTCTTCGGTAGGCTCTTGCGTTTGCTCTACCAGGAGCTCCACCTCACCTCGTTCCGGATGATACTGTTTTCTCACTTGCAAAACGGGATGCCCTGCCGAGAAGAACCATTGATTAAAAAACCAATTCAGATCTTGGCCGCTGACGTCTTCAAAAACTAAACGCAACTCATGAGCTTCTACATCGGTATAGGCATTTTGAGTCAGATAATTGTGCAAGGCCGTAAAAAAAGCATCGTCACCCAGATAAGTGCGCAACATGTGAAGAATCAGACCTCCCTTGTTGTAGGAATGTGCATCAAAGACGTCCTCTCTGTCTCTATAGCCATAGTAAATCAGGGGATGCCAGTTTCCGGAAGAGAGATAACCCCTCAACTCGCTTTGCCTATGAGCTTCGGCTTCATCTCGTCCATGTTTATACTCGAGCCAAAGGTATTCGCTGTAATTGGCAAAACCCTCGTTCAAGGTAATATTGGCCCAACTCTCCGTCGTCACCAAATCGCCAAACCAATGGTGAAACATTTCATGAGCAGTAATTAACTCGTTCATCCGGCGATCGACCAAATCTTCTCGATGAGCTTGCACCATTTCCATAAAAGTAACGGCCGTAGTATTCTCCATCGCTCCGGAGACAAAATCCCGAACGACGATTTGAGTGTACTTCTGCCAGGGGTAAGGCACATCCAAAATATCAGAAAAAAAGCTCAGCATCTCGGAAGTATAGGGGAAGATGTAAGCCGCATCTTCTTTGTATTCCGGTTCCACGTAATAGCTGACCTCTTTTCCATTCCACTTTTTGTCCTTCACAACAGCCCAATCTCCCACAGCAATCATGGTCAAATAAGGCGCATGCGGCAAATCCATCACCCAATGGTCGGTACGCAGGCCATTTCCGGCAGGTGTAGAGGAAACCAACACTCCATTGGACAGTGTAACGAAATGATCCTCCACCGTAAGGCGAATGTCTTGGGTCTGTCGCTCGTTGGGTTTGTCTATGGTAGGAAACCAACGAGAATTGCTCTCGGTTTCTCCCTGGCTCCATATTTGACGAGGCTTCCCGAGTTCTCCACTCGGATTGATGAAATACAAACCTTGATCGGAATTGATGGCCGAACTACCCCCTTCTGCCCGAGGATAAGCCACGTAATCGATTTCCACTTCATAAGTTTGATCCCGCGTATAGGTTTTATCCAATTGAATGATGAGCTTTCGCCCTTCATATTCATAAGACAGGCTTTTGCCTTCCGGCAAAAGGGTTACGGACTTAATTTCAAAGCCTTTTGCATCCAATTTGAGTTGATCCACCGGGTAAAAATAAGGCTTCACCTTGAGCCGGGCCGTACCCAAAACAGCCTGCTTTTCCCAATCAAAGGAGAGATCTAAAGATGTGTGCAACAAATCGTTTTCCCGCGTAGCGGAGGGATTATAAGGAGGCAGGCTATAAGTCTCCTTTTCAGCTTTTTTATCCGGACGCTCTGCAACAATACTCAAAGTATCGAGTTGGCGGTATTCCGTTTCTATTGCCGCCTGCTCGGGCTTTTCAACCTGAGCATGCTGAAAGAGATTACAGGCAGGAAGCAACAAGCTCAAAAGAACCGCCGTAAAAAACATTCGTGGAGAGTAGTGCATTTTGTTTAATTTTTTTGCAAAAAAAACACAAAGGCCCGCGTTCGTGCTCCACCAATACCCAAAAAACGGGGGCCCCTCAGTTTAACGAGCAAAGATAGCCCGATATCTTTCACGACAAAAACCCGCTCTGCTCTTTTCTTATGCCCCTGCTGAACCCCATTGAGACAGGTAAATCCGCAAACAGTGAATGCTGCGAACCGGCCTCTCCGCTGTGAGCAGACCATGCCAAACAAATCAGCAGGCCCTGCCCGGCAGGCAAGCCTAAATCATTTCATCATGAAGGCATCAAAAGAAGCGTTTGTTCTCAAACTGCGACTTGTTCACCTGATCATTAAACGCAATATGCGGGTATAAGTCTTTGCCTTAACACAAACCAGGTAACAGCCCGGAGGGCAATCCGCCCCGAGAACAAAATTGTCTTCAAAAACTTCACCCTCTTTTTCACATGGCTTTCGCCAAATGGTTCTCCCGTAAACATCGAGCAACTCCAAAGTAAAAGCTCCACGATAATCGGAAAGCCAAGACAACTGCATTTGTTGTTCTTTAGCCAACGGATTGGGAAAAACGCTCAAGGTTTCCTTTGCCGAAAGGCCGGAAGAAACAGCTGTTGTCTGTACAAGGACATAAGCCGTCTCGCTATAGGCCGAAGTATCCATAGCATTGTAAGCCCGCAGGCGATAATAATAGTCCCCCTCTTGAGGAACGAGGTCGAGCAGGCTTTCACTATCGGCCGGGGCTGTAGCGATCTGTTGGAAATTGTCTTCGTTTTCAAAAGAGCGTTCGATGAGGAATCCATCTTCCGCAAAAGAATTGTCGATCCACTGCAATTGAACCTCCGTATCGGAAAGGGCCTCGGCCGAGAGGTTGATGGGGGCAGCCATCTGAGGACACATGTCTATGTATGCAGCCACATTTTCGCGCAATTGCGGAATGGTGGGATAAAAAGCATTGCCGGGGCATTCTGTATTGCAGCCGTCGCGATGGCCTGAAATGTGATACAGATTCAAACCGGAGGAGTTGTGGAAAGAGAAATCTTCGGGATCAATGCCCTCTTTGCAGCATTTCCAGGCCAGCAATTGTTTTAAGGTGTTGATAGCTGCCTCCGTAGGAAGTACGGTGGAATAGGTGCCCATCACGCACACGCCCATGGTGCCACTGTTGTGGCCGCAAAAATGTGCGCCTTGGAGGTTGTCGGCCCGACCTTCGTACAGCACGCCATTGGGGTCAATGAGCCAGTTGTAGCCGATGTCATCCCAGCCGTTGGAATTGACGTGATAGTTCCAAATAGCCCGAACGCGAGCAGCCCAATCACTGGAAACATTAGAACCTGCGGAATGATGCACTATGAGATGGGTTACATTGGTATAGACAGGGGTAGGATCAGTAGGACAATTGCCGTCCGGGCACCAGTCCAAGCGACCTTGATAGGCCGGATGAGGGCAAGGGCAGGCTTGCTTATAACCCCATGATTCTTGCGATTTTTTTCCCCCACTTGGCTTTCTTGTATGGGTAGCCCCCGGGCTATAAAAGTGGATGAGGATTCCCGACAGCCAGGGTCCGGCAGAGATGCCGGGCTTCAGTTCCAATCGCACCCAATGCATGTGTTTGTCGGCAAATAAGAGTTGGCTGACGTGTTGAGGGGCTGGTTTGGTAACGTGCTCCTCCCGATACAGGCCAATAAAAGGCTCCCAATGATGGCCATCTTGAGAAAAAGCGATTTGCAATACGTTTTGCATGCCGGCCGGTGCATCAATGGTCCATTCTACGGAAACCGCCAAAAAAGGCTCCACCTCTTTGAGAGGCACTTCGATGATGCGGGGAAGGTCTTCCGGAGCAAGTTGAAGGACGATTTCTGTATTTTCATTCAATTCGCTGGCCCACTTCTCCCGCACTTCGGCTCGCACCGGCTCTTTTGTCTTTTTCGTGCTAAGATCGCCCTGCAGCTGCGCCTTTAAAACGGAGGAGACTTGCAGATTGAGGAACAACAAGGTTAGGAGGGAGGTAAAAGTCAGGGACTTCATAAGTTGTTGGATTTTATTGGATTTGACTACCCGGCAAACGAGAGCTAAGAGGCCAGCTCTAAGCCTGCAGGCAAAGTCCTAAACTCGTATTCCTGATTCCGCAAACGCGGTTCAAAGCCCGCTTCGCGAATAGCCCGCTGAATGCCTTCAGCTGTAAACCAGTGATCGGCGCCAGCGGCAGAGACTACATTTTCCTCTATCATGATGCTGCCGAAATCATTGGCTCCGGCATGCAAAGAGAGTTGGCCGATTTTCTTACCTACCGTCAGCCAGGAGGCCTGAATATTCGTAATGTTGGGCAGCATGATTCTACTCATGGCAATCATGCGCAAATACTCATCTCCTGTACAGGTGTTGCGGGCGCGTTTGAGTTTTTTGAGCAAAGTGCCCTCATCTTGGAAAGGCCAGGGAATGAACGCCAAAAAGCCTTTGGCCCCTTGGGGTTTTTCGGATTGCACCTGACGGATATCTACGAAATGCTGCATGCGTTCCAAATTGGTCTCCACATGGCCAAACATCATAGTCGCCGAAGTCGTCAGCCCGAGACGGTGAGCTGCGCGCATCACATCCAGCCATTCCTGTCGGCCGCACTTGCCTCTGGAGATGAGGCGCCGCACGCGATCGCTGAGAATTTCCGCTCCGGCTCCCGGCAGGGAGTCCAGGCCGGCTTCTTTTAAAGCCCTTAACACTTCTTCATGGGTACTGTTTTCCAGCTTGGTGATGTGAGCAATTTCAGGCGGCCCCAAAGCATGCAGCTTGAGATTGGGGTACCAGGCTTTGAGCTGTTTAAAAAGCTCGACATAATATTCCAAACCCAGATCCGGATGATGCCCACCCTGCAAAAGCAATTGCTCCCCTCCCAGGCGAAAGGTCTCTTCTATTTTTTGGCGATACGTCTCCAGACTCGTGATATAAGCCTCCTCATGCCCCGGCCTGCGGTAAAAATTGCAAAACTTACAATTGGCTATACAAACATTGGTGGTGTTGCAATTGCGATCGATAATCCAGGTAACAATGCGTTCGGGAACCCTTTGAAAACGCATGGCATTCCCCACATACATCAAATCGGCCAAAGGCGCTTGCTCAAAGAGAAAAACACCCTCTTCAGCCGTGAGGAATTCACCGGCTAAAGCTCTATCCAGTAAAGTTGCTATATCCATGGCTTTACAAAAGTAAGAATTTTTTGAGAACATCCCGCAAAGCCCAAGCTATCAATAAGCGGCCTGCTTGATGATAAAGAAACCGTCTTCGCCCTGAGGTTGATACAAAGGCATGAGAATAAGTCCGTCAACAGGGGCATAAATAGGCCCTTTTTTATCGTAGGCCAGGAGTTGCCCCTTTTTCACGGGTTGAAAATTTTTGTAGCCCGGCACCATGTTGAATTCGTCCTTCGGGTGGATACGATGTACATACATCAGTTCAGCTACTTTCGGCAGGCCTTTGGAAAACTCGATCAGCAACTTATCGTGCCTATTCTCCACGTCTTTAGCCCTCACACAACCTATGGTACGCATACAATTGGTCAGCGCAGCAATCGCCCGATTGACGGAAAGCGTCTCGTCGTGTTGCCCGGCCTCAAAAGCTACAGGTACACAGCGACGGCCTATATTCCCGTCGTTGAAATAGTGCAAAGAAGTTCCACTGATGCCATCCAATAAACCCATAATAACCGGGGCATGCAATTCTTTGGCAATCCGCAGGCTCTCCAGATCATCCGTAGCAATAGAAAAAATCCCGCCAAAAGCCGTGGTCGTGTGAATGTCCAACATCACTACTTTTTCCGGATTGTAAGCCTCTATTTCCTTCCGAATCAGCAAGATATTCTCCCTCAGCTCCAAGTCTTCGGCATCCAAATCCTCTAACGGACTGTGCAAAACGCGCTCCACATGCTCGGGTGTCCACTGGCGATTGAGGTCCTTGACGATATAACGCTTACCCGCCTCCTGAGCGCGCACATTTCCCCGCAGGCCTAAAAGACAACCTTTGAAGGAAAAGTCCGGATTGGAAAGCGGCTCGACCTCCAACATCTTAAACATGATTTCCAAAGCCCTGACGCCCGCAGGCTCATTGCCGTGCATACCGCCAAAACAAATGAGCATAGGCCCTTTCTCTTCTCCGATGTACTTCCCAATCAGGCGTTTTAGCTTCATTCGGTGCCTTGTTTAACCTCTGCCTTTCGGCAAATGCTCTCCTTAAGCGGCCCGAAATTTACAGCTTCCTGAAAAAACAACGGCAAATAAGCCCGTCAAAAAGCACAACAGCTAATAAGGGCGTTAAACACAACTCTTTCTCGGACTTTACCGCAAAATACTCGCCATCAGTTTTCTACTTCCCCCTCGGTTGCGAAACTCCCCCAGATAAATCCCCTGCCAAGTTCCCAAAGCCAAACGCCCCTGAGCAATGGGAATGCTCACGGAAGTGCCTATGAGCACGGCCTTAATATGAGCCGGCATATCATCGGGGCCTTCCAGCGTGTGGCGCAAACCCGGCAAATGCTCCGGAGCTAATCGTTCAAAAAAAAGGGCAAAATCGTGCAACACATCCGGATCGGCATTTTCATTGGTGCAAATGCCCGCCGAGGTGTGTAAAATAAACAGATGCAACAACCCTTTCGTCGGCAGGGGCGGCAACTGCTCCAAAATTTCTTCGGTAATCAGATGAAAACCACGACTTTTGGGCCTGAGTATCAGGGAATGATGTTCGATCATAGCACACAATTATTTTGCCGCAAAGATGATGCAATCTGTGCTATTTTTGCGGAAGCAGTCTTCTTATTGCCACCACAAAACCCAAGCATGCTCAAAATAGATCCCGATAAAACACCTACTCGCGATTTGCACCAGTTTTTGCTCGGCATAGTAGGCCCCCGCCCCATTGCCTGGGTAAGCAGCATCGACCGGGAAGGCCGACGCAATTTGGCTCCCTACTCCTTTTACAATGCCTTTAGCTCCAACCCTCCCGTGCTGGTCTTTTCTTCTAACCGACGCGTATTGGACAACACCACCAAGGACACTTTGGCCAATGTGCAGGCCGTCCCCGAAGTCGTCATCCACGCCGTAAACCACGAGTTGGTTCGCAAAATGGCCATCACCAGTGTACAGTTTGACGCAGACATCGACGAGTTTGAACAGGCCGGCCTCACCGCTGTACCTTCCGATTTGGTGCGCCCCTGGCGCATAGCTGAAAGCCCGGCCGCCATGGAGTGCAAAGTGAGTAAAGTACTTCCCTTGGGAGAGCACGGCGGCGCTGGCAACCTCATTTTTTGCGAAGTCCTGCGCATCCACCTGCGCGAAGAAGTCGTAGATGAGAAGGGTCGAATCAACCCCCACAAAATGGATCTCATGGGGCGCTTAGGACGGGCCTACTACGTCAGGGCTTCAGGCGATGCCATCCATACCATCGTCCAGCCCGTTACCCAAATGGTCATTGGCTACCAAGCTCTACCGGAACACCTGCGCAACAGCTCCATCCTTTCTGCCAACAACCTGGGGCAACTGGCCGGACTACACCAAATACCTTCCGCAGAAGCTTGTCGCAAACTCCTCAAAACAGATAATCGCCTGCAGGAAATCCTACAAAGTGAAAACAAAATAAAGGCCCTACACCACTACATTCGGGAAGTCTTGGAAAACGATAAAGAACGCGAGTACGCAGGCTGCCTGGCTTGGATTCCCGAATATTGGTAAAGGATTCTTTGGCTTATCGCAGCAAATCCTTAACGGCATCCAGCTTTCCATCCTGCTCTGTCGGCTCAATGTTCAGCAGATGGCACATCAAAGCGTAGAGATGAATGTTTTCTATCAAGGGTGCCTCATAGCCCCTTTTGAACGCCGGACCACGTGCATAAAAAATGGCATTCATGTTCGAATAAGCAGGATCATAGCCATGCGCACCCGGAGACGGTTTATGAGGATGGCTGTCGAAATAAGCATGCGTGGTAATACTCCAGTGTTCATCGGCCAGGGCTAGTATGGGCTGTACCAGGGGGTCGCTTTTCTCATAGTGCCAATGCTGAGGAAGCTCGTCTTTGCGATAGACTTGCATGCGTGGATGTGCATTTTTTAAAGCCTGCCAGACCTCCTCTTCCTTGCCTTCCTTAGGCCTCAAAGCCAACAGCGGTGACCAATCGACCACCATCACATCATCCAAATTGATGTAATCATCCAGAAAAATGACACTATCACGGCTGGTGGAGGTCATCCCGTGATCAGAAACGACCATCAGGTTGACCTTCTCCTCCAAACCCCGCTCTTTCAAGCCCGCCAAGAGTGCTTCCAACTGCACATCCACTTCTTCCAGCGCAGAGAGCGCTTCAGGGCTGAGCGGACCGTATTGGTGACCCGTCTCATCGGGTTCGTGAAAATAAAGCGTGATGAACTGTGGCCTTTCGCCTTTCGGCAAATCCAACCAGCTAAGCACCTGCTCTACCCGCTCTGCAAAAGGCCGATGGTGGTCGTAGGCTTCCCAGTAAGTAGGACGCACCCCTTGAATGGGAGCTTCCGAACCGGGCCAGAAATAAGTGGCGGTTTTCACGCCCTGTTTCTCTGCCGTCACCCAAATGGGCTCACCTCTATACCAGGAAGCATCGGCAACCGCCCCATTGCTCAAGCGATACCAACGATCGTGCTCCGCATCGTACATGGTGTTGGCAAGAATACCGTGATGCCCCGGATACAGACCCGTAACCAAAGTGAGGTGGTTGGGAAAAGTCTTTGAGGGGAAAGCCGTTTTCAAGCCTTCTGCTTTCACCCCCTCTCGGGCTATGGCATCCAGCGCCGGCGTGTGTGCATGCTCCGGGTAATCATAACGACAGCCGTCAAAAGACACCAAAATCAGGGTCGGAGGAAATGTTTCCGCTTCAGGTGCCGGCTCCATAGCTCTGCGAGTAAAACAGGCCGTCAACAGCAACGACAACAGCAGAAGCGAAAACAGATTGATTTTCTTCATGAAAGTGACCTTAAAAATCTACAAGCAACTGTAAAAGTAAAAACAATTTCTCTGCATCAGAAAAAGCCCAAAACAGCCTGGGGCTTTTGCCTTCCGGCAAAATAAAAGACTCAAATGACCCCGTGGTCCAAGAGCTAAACAGCTTGAATATAGCGACAAAAGAGCGCAATGAGAAGGTGCGTTCCTCTATGCTTTTTCTCTACGCAGCTTCCTCATCAAATCCGGCAACTGCCGCAAGGCCGCCAACTCCTTATATTTGGCGGAAGCCTCTGTAGCCGGATAACCAAAATAGACCTTACCGCCTTCCAGGTCTTTTGAAACCCCCGACTGAGCCAGTACCACAGCGCCCTTGCCAATGCGCAAATTTTGGGCAACACCCACCTGGCCATACAACACCACTTCGTCTTCCAAGATGGTCTTGCCACCGATACCCACCTGAGCAGCCAGCAAGCAGCGCTTCCCCAAGACGACGCCATGTCCGATTTGCACCTGGCAATCCAACTTTGAACCTTCCCCTATGATGGTATCCCCCGAAACACCCTTGTTGACGGTACAAGCCGCTCCGATTTGCACATCGTCCTCCAAAACGACGCGGCCACCGGAGCGCCAGGGTTGATAGCCTTCTTCCGTTTTTTTAAAGTAAAAAGCATCACTACCCAAAATTGCTCCGGGCTGTACCACCACCCTGCTTCCCAGTACACTGTAATCTCCGATGTAAGCATTGGCCTGGATATAACAATCCGGGCCAATCTCCACTTCGTGCCCGATAACGACCCCGGGTTCGATAACTGCCGAAGGGTGAATGCGAGCCGTATCGCTAATTTGCGCCGTCAAAGGCCGAAAAGGCCGATAGCGCCGTACCAGGGAATCGTAAGCTGCAAAGGGGTTTTCACAGAGAAGAATGGCCTTGCCTTCCGGCACCTCGGTTTCCTTGTTCAAAATGACTGCCGAAGCAGCAGAGTTCAGTGTTTTTTGAAAGTATTTTTCCACATCGGAAAAAGTGATGTCGCCTTTTTCTACCTTGTGAATTTCATTGATGCCGGTAAGCATCAAATCTGCATTGCCCAGGATTCGAGCACGGATAAGACGCGCAACCTCTCTCACGGAAAGCGGTTCCGGAAATTTCATACACGGGGAGTTATGAGAAAGCAGACTTCATTTGCCGAAAGGCAAGCTCAAGCTTCGCCCTCATCGGCCTTGGGAATAGCTTTCTTACGCTCTTCTTCTTTCATGCCCTCTTTCAGCTCGTGTTCCACCGCCGAGCGAGCCCGATTAAACTCACTGATGCCTTTGCCCAACCCTCGCATCAGTTCGGGAATTTTTTTGCCGCCGAACAGCAAAAGAATGGCAAAGAAAACGACCAGCATTTCCGGCCCAAAAAAATTAAACAACAATAGCGTTTTCATGATACGTGCTTTTTCTCTACATACAAAGGTAGGCTTTTTTTGCCCCTCCACAGCAAAACGGGCCTAAGAAGCCAAAAAGTTACAAAAGTTGTTGGAGCTTTCGCCAAATACTTTCCGATTTCCAACTCTGCGAGCAGCATGCTGAAGGCGTGGAAGCCCGGTAAATAGTCTTTTTACACGCAGCTGCTGAGATTTGTCGCCTGCCTGTACTCAATTGGCCGTGAAAATAAGACCTCGCTGAGGAGAAAATGTTTATTTCAAAGCGGCCATATCTTGCGCTTTTTTGCTTTTCTGCAAAATCTCCCGGTAGAAGTCTTCATACTGTGGAAGAATGACAGAGAGGTCAAACTGACGGGCTTGCTCCAAGGCATTTCGCCGAAAACGGGCCAGGGCCTCATCTGACTTGAGAATCTCCAAAGCGTATCGGGCCATGGCGTCCACATCACCTACGGGCAACAAAAAACCCGTTTTGCCATGCATATTGACTTCGGGCAAACCACCTGTATTGGAAGAAATGACAGGCACTTCACAAGCCATGGCCTCCAAAGCGGCCAAGCCGAAACTTTCGTGCTCGGAAGGCAACAAGAACAAGTCTGCTATGCAAAGCAGTTCTTCTATGGCATCCTGCTTACCCAAAAAGCGAATCTCATCGCAAAGATGCAATTGGCGGCAAAGCTCCTCGATTTTGTGTCGCTCGGGTCCATCTCCCACCAACAAAAGTTTGGCCGGGACCTCTTTCCGCACTTTGGCAAAAACCCTCACCACATCATCTACCCGCTTGACTTTCCGAAAGTTAGAGGTGTGTACCAAAATGCGTTCTCCTTCAGGAGCTATAGCCTTTTTAAAGTGGTCTTTGTTGCATTTGCGAAAGCGAGAGAAATCGACAAAATTGTAAATGACCTTGATTTCCTTATGGACATCAAACAACTTGTACGTATCCTCTTTAAGGCTTTGAGATACGGCTGTAACGCCATCGGAGCGATCAATGGAAAATTCCACGACAGGAGCAAAAGCGGGAATGTGCCCGACCACTGTGATGTCAGTTCCGTGCAAAGTGGTAATCACGGGAATGTTTATGCCATGGCTTTTGAGAATTTCCTTCGCCATATAGGCCACCGCAGCATGAGGAATGGCGTAGTGAACATGCAAGAGGTCCAATTTTTCAAAACGCACCACATCCACCAACTTGCTGGTCAGGGCCGTATCATAAGGCGGGTACTCAAACAGCGGATAGTCGGCCACACAAACCTCGTGGTAAAAGACGTTCTCCTGGAAGACGTTGAGACGTGCCGGTTGGCGATAGGTAATGAAATGCACCTGATGCCCTTTTGCAGCTAACGCCAAGCCCAGTTCTGTAGCCAAAACACCGGATCCACCGAAAGTAGGGTAACAAACAATGCCTATCCTCATGGCAAAAAAATTAGGGGGATGCGCCACACATCCCCCTAACTACACATCATTTAGTCAGCAAAAGTTTAGCTAAATGGGTGTTTTCTGCCGTCTGTATGCGCAGGTAATACATGCCCGCCGGATAGTCCGACAGATCAATCTCCTGCCTGAATTGCAAAGCTCCCGCCTGCTCGTAGTGCCCTGCAGGCTGTCCCAAAGCGGAAAAAACATCCACCTGCAAATCAGCAGGCTGTTGCAAAACGAGATCGAGAACAGCCCTGCCATTGGTGGGATTAGGCGCAAGGCTCAGGCGCCGAATAAAATCGGGAGTCTGCGTACTGACTACGCTTTGCACTGAATACACAGCCACTTCCTGACAACCATTGGCATCGGTAACAGTAACAGTATAATCGCCTGCCGGCAAATTGGTGATACTGGGCCCAATCATGCCGTTCGACCAAATGTAGGTAAAAGGCGGTGTCCCCAAGACCTGATTGAGGGAAATGCTGCCATTCTCATCATCTCCCGTAGCATCTTGGATGTTGGCAGACAAGATAAAGCTCTGAGGACAGCCCGTAACATTGATGTTGTCTAAATCCAACCAATAATCTCCACTGCCCCAAGTCGCTTCAAAACGCACATCAATGGCCTGACCGGCAAAAACACCCAAATCAATGCTCACTTCCGTGAAATCCGTTGTAGGAGTGTGGTTGCTCTGGTCAATGGTATAAACGGGTATCCAACTGACGCCACAATCTGTAGAAATCAGGACTTCCAGCTTATCATTGGGGCCCAGATCAGTGGCTATGGTGCCGTTAAACCAATTTACATAGCGATATTCAAAAGTCAGGGTCTCGTTAGGCCCTAAAGGACCGACTCTGTTGGTTTCCAAAAAGGCGAAAGTGGAAAAAGCATACAGGTTGACACCAAAAACAGAGGTGGGGTTGTTGTGGCTGTTTGGCGGATAAACCGGATTATTGAAAAAGGATGTGCTCCACCCTTCGGCCAAAACCCCACTTTCAAAATCTTCGACCAGTGGGAGGGGTGCTGCCGTAACCAACTCCATCGTAAAGGTGTCATTGGGCAAATTGCTGTCTTCGGGCAACTCGGTCCATGCCTGCAGCAGATAATAACCCGGCGTGGAAAAATCAAACATCGTTTCAAAGTCGATTACCTCAGTGCTGTCATTGCTGATTACACCGGTATAAAACCCGTCTGTCGGGAAGGGGATAGGAGCCTGAACGCCATTGACTGCATAGAAAAAGGGTATGAGCGATTGCGGGTTTTGCCCGTAATTGTGCATGCCCACGGTTACCGTTTCAGCAGCACCGAGTACACAGCTCGTATCTGTCGGAGAGAGCACGGCAGAAATGCCCACATCGTTGTACCACAATGTGTGTATCAGCAGAGGCCCCAAACGAGTTCCAACTTCTCCACTGGAGCAAGTGTAGCTGAGATAGACCTCGTAATAGGTGTTTTCTTCCAAGCCGGTCAATTGCATGCTGCTTGCGGCACTCAGTACCGTGCTGGTGCCGGCACCCAATGTAAACCCTATCGGGCCGTATTCCAAGGTGTATTCTCCGGATTCTGCCGCTTCCTCCCAGGCCAAAAGGGCATTGTCGGCATTGACATCGACCACATGGAAATTGGTAGGACCTAAACAGGTAGGACAAGCTATAAATTGAAAGACAACTCCGGTCGTGGGAAACGGACCGTCTTCATAAATGATGTTGCCATCGGGATCCAAAATCTCGTAGGTTACTTCGCTTTCAAAAAAGCCGGGCGAATAAGAAATGATAACCGGCAAATTGCTGATCAAATCGACCTGATACGAAATGTCAGAACCACTAGTAAAAGTATAATCGGTGCTGACGCCATTTTGCTCTATGGTCAAATAAGCCCCATTCCAACCATCACCAAAAGAATCGTGAAACTGCAAGGTGTAGGTGCAAACATCTCCACCGGCATTTCCGCTTTCCGTCTGAAAACTCAATGGCCCTATGAGAGCACTGTTGCCATCCTCGCCGCAGTCGGCTGAGATGTAAAACTCATAGGAAAGAAAGGAATTCAAACCCGTAAGGGTAACGGAATTCGCACTGGTCGTTACCATCTGGCCAAAGCCTTGCGGAAAGCCTGCAGGGCCGTATTCGACAACATACTGCTCTGCCACACCGTTGTCATTCCAACTTATGACAGCGCTGTTGGTCGTTACATCCGTAACTTCAATGCTGTTTATGGAAACGGCAGGACAAGCCGGGCAAAAGGCCGGAGCGTTATACACTTCGCCCACAGTGGGCAAGGGGCCATCTGAAAAAACGGGATTGCCATCTGAGTCAAAAAGGGTATAACTCACCTCAAATTCGAAAAAACCCGAAGAGTAATTCATGATAATCGGCACGCCATCCAAGACGTCCAGGGTAAAAGAACCAAAATTCCCATTGAGCAAAGTATAGGTCTGTACATCGCCATTGATGTTCACCTCCAATTGTGCTCCATTCCAACCATCACCAAAAGAGTCGTAAAGCTCCAAAGTATAAGAACAAACAGCAGGAGGATTAACCCAGGGTGTATTGAAGTTCAAGGGCCCTACCGGAATGCTAACATCACCTCCGCCGCAATCGGTATAAACGTAAACATCGTAATAGCTGTTTTCCGACAATCCGTCAAGCAAGAAACTGTTGTCTGTGGTCGAAGCAAAAACACCCGTGCCGGGAACAAAGCCCGCCGGGCCGAATTCCACCAGATAGGCCGTAGCGCCACTAACTGTATTCCAGCTCACTTCCGCACTGGAGGGCGTAACGTTGAAAACATAGGGATTACCCGGAGGAAAGCAAGAAATGGACACATCGCAGCCCACATCATCTCCCGGGTGGCCTGCTCCACCAGCCGTGGAAAGTGAAGCTTCCCAACCCGCTTTATCCACCGTCCCCGATGCTCTGAAGACCAAAGTAAGGCAGCCCGTAGTATTAGTCGCGGTATAGCTGGTGCTACCCATTTGCAGCAAGGTTCCGACGCCTATCTCGGCTCCTGATCCGTAATGATCAGCACCACCATATCCAGCCTGGCCATTGGAATTGTTAAACAACTGCAGGGCCGCATTACCCGGATCATCCAAAACCGAATACGGATATTGTTCGTTATTCGGATTGTCGCCATCCAAAATGACCAGCCAATCAAAAGCAACCCCCACATTAAAGTTGTAAAAATCAAGAGTTAACGGAGTACCGTCCACAGGGCAAAGCGTAGTCGTCGTTATACAATCACAATTGGGATAATTACCTGGTGAACCCGGTGTATCGCTTCCACC
>Ga0256839_1001919_pt1 | contig 24248 bp, 20 predicted proteins | sample 354166metaG_FD_185968 | JGI IMG/M metagenome (GOLD analysis project Ga0256839, IMG submission 185968) | Hydrothermal vent microbial communities from Mid Atlantic Ridge, Atlantic Ocean - 354-166 | ecosystem: Environmental > Aquatic > Marine > Hydrothermal vents | place: Atlantic Ocean: Mid... | reverse complement strand
GACGGAGAGCGATCCGTACAGTCCGATGCGACTGCGTCCAGAAGTGCGGGCCCGGGAACGAACACCGGAAGAAGTAACGGAAGAGCTGCTGCAGCAATTGATCGAAGACGTAGCTGCTGAGCATAGCGCAGTAGCGCGTGCCTGGCGACGTGCTTCTGATGTAGTGGGAGCTATCCTGGACTATGCCGATACCGTAGAGGCGGAACTGATCATTCTGGGTACGCATGGCCGTCGTGGACTGCAACGCTTTCTGCTGGGTAGTGTGGCTGAAGCGGTGGTGCGCCGGGCTCCGGTGCCTGTGCTGACCGTGCGCGAGCAGGCTCGTATCCCGGAAACTATCCACCATATTCTGGTGCCTACGGACTTCTCAGATGATGCCCGGCTGGCGTTGCAAGAAGCGGGACGCTGGGCGGCCTATTTCCGGGCACGTATGACGCTCCTCCATGTGCTTTCGCCAGCACTCGTGCCGGTCGCAGTGACCGAGATGGCAGCCATCTACGAAGTAATGCCAGGCTTACAGGAGCGTATCCAAGAAGAGCTAACGCGATGGATTGACACCGAAGTCCCCAATACCGTACAGACCAACATACGGGTAGAAGAAGGACCGATCGATCTCACCATTCTGGAACAGGCACGTCGAGAACAGGCCGATCTGATCGTAATGGCGACCCATGGACGCTCGGGCGTAGCTCGCTGGTTGCTGGGCAGCGTAACCGAACGCGTACTGCGTCAGGCGCCTTGTCCGGTATTGACACGTTGCCACCGTGCCTTCTCTGAAACCGAAGGAACACCTTGAGGCCAGCAGTTCTGTTGAAGTAGTTCGAGCGTGCGGGACAGGTATGTAGGGGATTCCCCTACAGAAGCGTCCGTTTTTTCCCGGCAGCGGCTGCGGTTCCCTGCCGATAGGTAAAGAGGATGCCCACCTGTAACTTGGGGGTGGTTTGAACGTTCGGCGTCGGTCGATGCCGGCATGTCCCGTTAAACACCGGGCCTGATCGATCGGGTAAATGCTGAAGACAAGATGACGAGGGTCTGGCTGGAGGATCCGTGGCAGGTAGCTGAGCACGACTTTCCACGATATGCTACGCCGGAAGTGCAACTGCGCTTTCTGTTGAACTATGCCGTACTGGCCCCCTCTGTTCACAATACACAGCCCTGGCGCTTTCGCGTAGTGGGCAGTGAGGTTGAACTCTACGCCGACCGCACGCGTGCACTGCCGGTTGCTGATCCGGAAGATCGTCAGCTCATTATGAGCTGTGGGGCCGCATTGTTTCACCTGCAGGTAGCCATGCGCCATTTTGGCCATCAACCTCAGGTGCGGTTGCTTCCGGATCCAGATGATCCCGATCTGCTGGCTTTTGTGCGTCTGGGCCCGCCAGAGCCCGCCACGCTGATGGATCACCGGCTGTTTCGGGCCATTAAAAAACGCCGTACAAATCGGCTGCCGTTCGAAAACCGTCCGGTTCCTGAAGCGGAACTATGGGCGCTGGAGCGCGCCGTTGAGCAGGAAGGGGCTCACCTGGTGATCGTGCAGGAGCGTACAAAACGCTACGAGCTGGCTGAATTGATTGCTGAGGCCGACCGCCAGCAGACGTCCGATCCGCGCTTTCGACGGGAGCTGGCTGCATGGACGCATCCCGCCCGCAATGAAAGCAAAGATGGGTTGCCCCTGACGGCCCGGGGACTTCGCGAGTGGCTGGGCCCAGCCGGACCATTTGTGCTGCGGACATTTCTCTGGGCACGGGGACAGGTAGCTCGCGATCGACAACTGGCCGAGGGATCGCCCGTGCTGCTGGTGCTTCTGACTGATCAGGATGAACCAATGGCCTGGCTTCGGGCCGGACAGGCACTGGATCGTCTGCTACTCCAGGCGGCCGATTATGGTCTGGCAGCTTCTTTTTTGAACCAGCCAATCGAAGTAGCCGAGATGCGTACCCGACTGCGGCGCTGGCTTGCCACCGAAAGGTGGCCCCAGACCATCTTGCGTCTGGGTTATGGCCCACCTGTAGCGCCTACGCCACGCCGGCCCATTCAGGAAGTGCTCCTTCAGCATCGTTATCTCTGAATCGTTGGCAACAAAGCCCTGATCTTTGGGTACATCCTTTGATGCGGTATCCCGTAACAGGCCAGGTGAAGCATCAAGGATGGCCCGCACGTCCGCTGTTGACCGAGCTATTCAGGTTGAGTATCACGCTTCAGATCGAACTGTCCGGGGCTTGCCTCGGGCGACCTGCCCCCGTCCTGTACCGCCGGGCCGGCCACTGGATGATCCGCGTCTGTACTTCAACCGGGAGCTGAGCTGGATCGATTTCAACTGGCGCGTGCTGTTTCAGGCCCTTGATCCCCGCGTTCCCCTGTTGGAGCGGGTCCGCTTTCTGGCTATCACTTCGATCAATCTCGACGAGTTTTTTCGGAAACGCTATGGGGGATTAAAGCGGCAGGAGGCAGCCGGCGTTCGTCAGCTTTCGCCAGATGGACGTACTCCTACGGAGCAGCTTCGCCTGATCCGGGAAGCACTTCGGCCGATGTACGCCTGCATGTATCGTACCTGGCACGAAGAACTGCGGCCGGCTCTGGCCCGCGAAGCCGGGATCCATGTGCTCACGTACGCCCAGCTCGACGAAACGCAGCGCCGCTATCTGACCCGATATTTCAAGGAACAGATTTTTCCTGTCCTGACGCCGTTGGCTGTTGAACCCGGGCATCCGTTTCCGCTGATTTCGAACCTGAGTCTATCGCTGGTCGTGTTCCTGCGCCATCCAAAGCAGGGCACAGAACACTTCGCCCGTGTGAAGATCCCGACTGATCGTGGACGCTGGGTGTCCCTTGAACAACCCCTGCATTTCGTTCCACTTGAAGAGGTGGTGCGGCATCACCTACCTGAGGTGTTTCGCGGCATGGAAGTGCTGGGAGCCTGGGCCTTTCGCATCACGCGAAACGCTGACGTCCATCGAGATGAGGAAGAGGCCGAGGACCTGATTGAGATGATCGCCGAGGAATTGCGTGCGCGACGTTTTGCACCGGTGGTACGCATGGAAGTCGAACGCACGATGCCTGAGCACGTGCGGCAACTGCTCATGGAGGAACTGGCACTGGACCCCGGAGATCTGTTTGAGGTGGATGGCCCGATCAATCTGGGCGACTGTCAGGCACTGGCCGAGTTGGAGCTACCTGCTTTTCGGTACGAACCCTGGGAGCCTGTCATTCCCCCGGCCCTTGTGCATGAAGGGGAAGCGCAGGGGCAGTTGAGCATTTTCGACATCCTGCGACAGCGCGATGTGCTCGTCCATCATCCCTATGAATCGTTTGTGGCCAGCATCCAGCACTTTCTGGAAGAAGCTGCCGACGATCCGCATGTGCTGGCGATCAAGCAAACGCTCTATCGTACTTCGGACGACTCATCTATCATGAAGGCTCTGATGCGGGCGGCTGAACGAGGGAAACAGGTGGCCGTCCTGGTTGAAGTAAAGGCGCGCTTCGATGAAGCCAACAATATCGAGTGGGGGCAGCAACTTGAGCGAGCCGGGGTGCATGTGACCTACGGGATAATGGGGCTCAAGACGCACGCCAAAGTGACGCTGGTCGTACGCGAAGAAAACGGCCGGCTGCGTACCTACAGCCATATCGGTACCGGCAATTACAATCCCGAAACGGCCCGCCAATATGCCGATCTGGGTTTGCTGACCGCCCGTGAAGACATCGGTCACGACCTGGTCAACCTGTTTCACTTTCTGACAGGCTATGCGCCTGAGCAGTCCTACCAAAAGTTACTGGTGGCGCCACGCGATCTGCGTTCGGCACTGGTCCGGCTTATTCGCCAGGAAGTAGAACATCACCGGCAGCACGGCAACGGCCGCATCATTGCTAAGATGAATGGCCTCGACGACATCGGCATCATTCAGGAGCTCTACCGTGCTTCACAGGCTGGCGTGCCTATAGATCTGATCGTGCGAGGTCCCTGTCGATTGCGGCCTGGACTGAAAGGTTACAGTGAAACCATTCGGGTGATCAGCATCGTTGGGCGCTTTCTGGAGCACAGTCGCCTCTACTACTTTCACAACAACGGCGATCCGCTCGTTTACATCGGCAGCGCGGACTGGATGCGACGCAACTTGGACGATCGCGTCGAGGTGCTGGCGCCTGTCGAAGACCCTGCGCTCCGGCACCGACTGATACGCACCCTGGAGCTGGCGCTGGACGATCACCGGACAGCCTGGGAATTGCGGCCCGATGGCCGGTACGTGCTACGTACCCCTCGTTCCGAACAGGAAACGCTCGGCTTTCAGGAACGCCTGATGCGGTGGGCACGCGCACACTGGGCTGAACAGGAACAGCTTTTGTAGGCCGTCTGACGAACAGAGCATCCTACCGCCACGTAGATGGAAGTGCGTGAGGCGAAGACCCGGCATCATGAAGCGCTGTACCGGGCGCTTTTCGAGACCACCCAGGACGCCGTTCTGATTACAGAGGTCAAAACCGGCCGGATTCTGGAAGCCAATCCAGCTGCGGCGCAGCTCTTTGGCTACGACCGAAAGACCCTCTGCCAGATGCGTCAGCTTGAGCTACATCCGGCCGAACTTGCCGCACTGTACCGAAAAAAATTCCGTCAGGCCGTTGAGCGTGGGAGCTTTCGGGAACGTGGCGTGATCGTCCGGCATGCCGACGGGAGCTGGATTCCGGTTGAGCTCTCAGGGCAGGTCTTTGAGATAGACGGGAAAAGGCTGATGCAGGAGACCTTTCGGGACCTGCGTCTCCAGCAGCGGCTGAATGAGACCGAGGCGCTCTACCGCACGCTCTTCGAAACCAGCCTGGCGGGCATTTATCTGCTGCAGGAAGGACGCATTGTGGTAGCGAACCAGCAGGCAGCGGCCATTTTTGGCTATACGCCGGAGGAGATAATTGGCCTGCCGGTTACCGCCGTTGTGGCAGAGGAAGATCGGGAGCGAGTTGCTGAAAACATCCGCCGCCGGATGTCCGGTGAAGTGGATGAGATGCGCTACCGGTTCAAGGGACGTCGCAAAGACGGCTCAATCTTCTATGTGGAGGTCCGGGGACGCCGCATCGTGTATAACGGCCGTCCGGCCATCTTCGGGACGGTGCTGGACGTCGACGAACAGGTACGGGCCATGGAGCGACTGGCCCGGAGTGAAGCCCGCTATCGGCGCCTGTTCGAACATAGCGTGGCCGGCTTCTATCGGACCACCATAGACGGAAAGATCCTGAGCGTCAATCCGGCGCTGGCCCGCATGCTGGGCTACAACGATCCGGCTGAACTGGAAGGACAGCCGGCTACCGTGCTATACTTTGAGGAAGCAGAACGGATCCGTTTCCTGGAGGCCCTACGCCAGCAGGGCCAGCTTGTCAACTACGAAGTGCGTCTGCGCCGCAAAGACGGACAGGTACTCTGGGGACTGGAAAACGTGCTACTCGTACAGGAGCCAGACGGTACGGCGTACATCGAAGGGACATTGATCGACGTAACCGAGCTACTGGAGCAGCGCCGACGCTACCTGGGCCTGTACAACCACACCGAAGATGCCATCTTCTGGATCCGCGTTACGGAAGACGGACAGTTTCTGGTGGAAGCGACCAATCCATCGCACCAGCGCAAGACCGGGCTGACGCCCGAAATGCTCTGGAACCGGCCCCTGGACGAGATTTTGCCGCCTAACGTTGCCGCCCAGGTATGCAGTAACTATCAGCGCTGTCTGGATGCTGGCCATCCTATCGAGTACGAAGAAACCCTGGAGCTACCGGCCGGTCGTCGCACATGGCTAACGCAGCTGGTGCCTATTCCAGAGCCAGACGGAAGCATTCGACTGATCGCCGGGATTAGCCGGGATATTACCGAATTACGAAGGTTGCAGGCCCTGCTGGAAGAAGAAGGTGTCTTTCTGGAGCAGCTCGTGACGCAGCCTTCTCGACCGACACTTTGCACCCGACTTTGCCGGGTAGCCGAGCGGTTTATTCCAGGCGCTCGGGCCCTGGTCTTTGAGTGTCAGGAAGGACGGCTGCACCTGTGTGCTGCATCGGCGCTGCCCGAATCATTCCAGGCGCTTTTCGACGGGCAGCTTATTGGCTCCAACCAAGGATCGCTGGGAGCGGCTGCTTTCAGTCGGCATCCGGTGTGGGTTTCAGATATTGAAACCGATCCGCGCTGGGGAGCTTTCCGAGCGCAGGCGCTGGCCTCAGGTATCCGCGCCTGCTGGGCCGTTCCCTTCTTCGGCTGGCAGGGCGAATTGCTGGGTGTGCTGGGATTATGCTTTGAAACGGTGCGTGAGCCCACGCCCGACGAGCAGGCAGTCGTTGCCCGCTTGGCGCATCTGGCCGGCGTAGGTCTGGCCAGGCTCCGCTTGCAGCAGGAACGAGAGCGGCTGGCCCGCGTGGCCGCGCAGATTTCCGAGGGAGTCGTCCTGACCGATACAATGGGGAATGTAATATGGGTTAACGACGCCTTCAGCCGACTGACCGGTTACCAACCTGGCGAAGTACTGGGCAAAAACATTGAGCATCTGCTGCACGGTCCAGCGACCGACCGAAATACGCTTCGGCGAATGCGGTTGCGTCTGCTGCGGGGAAGATCGGCCCATGGCCGGCTATATCATTACCGCAAGGACGGGTCAGGTTTCTGGGATGAGGTGCACATTGACTTGCTCTACGATGAGCATGGACAGCATATCGGCTACATCGGACTGATGGCCGACGTTACGGAGCTGGTAGAAGCCGAGCAGCAACTGAAGGAGGCTAAGGAGCGTGCTGAAGAGGCCAATCGTCTCAAATCGGCTTTTCTGGCCAACATGAGCCACGAAATTCGCACGCCGCTGACCGGGATTCTCGGTTTCGCAGAGCTCTTGGATGAAGAGCTGGCAGTTCGCAAGCAAGAGGACCTGCGCGAGTTCACGCAGATCATTGATCGTTCAGCCCGGCGATTGATGACGCTCCTGAACGACCTGCTGGACCTGAGTAAGATCGAAGCCAATCGGCTGGAGCTCAAGCTGCAACCTACCGATGTAGAAGAGGTAGCACGCCATGCGATGCAACTGATGAAGCCACTTGCCGAAGAGAAGGCCCTGAAGCTGGTGCTGCTATCGCAACACCCCCCACCTGCTCTGGCCGATCCCAATCGGTTGCATCAGGTGCTGGTTAACTTGCTTTCGAATGCGATCAAGTTTACCGACGAAGGGTACGTACGCGTACAGGTAGGATCGCAGGCAGAGTGGGTGCACCTGGTCGTAGAAGATACCGGCTGTGGCATTGATCCCGCGTTTCTGCCGCACATCTTCGAGCCATTCCGTCAGGAACGCGAAGGATTGATGCAAACGCATCACGGGGTCGGGCTGGGACTGGCTATCGTTAAGCGACTGATCGAACTGATGAACGGTCAGATCCAGGTGCAGTCGACACCGGGTCAGGGAACCCGGTTCGACCTTTTCTTGCCGATCGCTCGTTAGGGAAAGGGCAGTACGTGCTCTTTTTTGCCTTATCTTTTGTTTGCACTCCGAGGAAGCACCAGACTTTTCTGCAGCTATGGGATGGCGGAGACTATGCGGGGGGTTCTTGCTGATGCTGAGCATGACATCGGCAATGGCGCAGGAGCCGTTCTATTCCGTCATTCTGGAGGGAGGACAGGTATATGATGGGACAGGGCGCCCCCCGTTTGTGGCCGATGTCGGATGGATCGGGGATCGCATTGCCGCGATTGGCGACCTGAAGCAGGCAAAGGCCGCGTTGCGGCTCGACGTGCGGGGGCTGGCGGTAACGCCCGGCTTTATTGACATCCACAGCCATGCCGTTGCTGGACGGCCAGAGCAGAGCGGCGTCTTCCGACAACCCCTGGCGGAAAACTACATCCGGCAGGGAGTTACCACCGTACTGGGTGGAGCAGATGGCTTTTCTCCTCTACCGATTGGAGCGTTTCTGGCGCGCTACGACGTACTGCCCGCTGCGGTGAACCTGGGGCTTTTCGTCGGGCACAACAGCGTGCGACGGGCCGTGATGGGCAACGCCCACCGGGCGCCCACGCCGGAAGAGCTGGCGCAGATGCAGGCGTTGGTGGCGCAGGCCATGGAGGAAGGGGCCTGGGGCCTTTCGGCCGGCCTGCGCTATGTGCCCGGGGCCTATGCGCAGACCGAGGAGGTCATTGCGCTGGCCCGGGTGGCTGCCCGGTACGGGGGGATCTACATTCCCCATATGCGAGATGAAGGACGGCACGTGCTGGAAAGTCTGGAAGAAACCTTCCGCATCGGCCGAGAAGGCGGCCTGCCCGTGCAGATCACCCATGCTAAGGTCAGCGGCCCCTCCATGTGGGGCAAAAGCACGGAATTTCTGGCCCGTGTGGAAGCCGCGCTGCAGCAAGGCCTGGATGTGAGCATGGACCAGTATCCCTATACGGCCGGAAGCACGCAGATCGGCGTGCTCCTTCCCGAATGGGCCCTGGCCGGCGACTCGGCGGCCGTGCAGGCCCGCCTGCAGGATCCGGAGACCCGCCGGCGCATTCATGCGGCGGTGGTCCAGAACCTGATTGAGGACCTTGGCGGCGGGGATCCCGATCGTGTGGTGCTGGCCTTCTGTCGGTGGGACACCACCCTGAACGGCAAAAGCCTGGCCCAGGTGCTGCAGGAACGGGGACGGCCAGTCACCTTTGAGGAAGCAGCCGAGTTGGTGCTGGAAATCCAGGAGCGGGGAGGATGTCTGGGGGTCTTTCACGTGATGCATGAGGAAGATGTGGTGCGCATCCTGCAGCATCCGCGGACCATGATCTGTTCGGACGGCGGCATTCCCGATCCGGGTGTGGGGGTACCCCATCCGCGCAACTACGGCGCGTTTGCCCGGGTGCTGGCGCGTTACGTTCGGGAGCAGCGACTGCTCACGCCAGAGGAAGCCATCTACAAGATGAGTGGCCTGCCAGCCTGGCGGCTGGGGCTCCAGGACCGGGGCGTGCTGCGGGTAGGTGCCTATGCCGATGTGGTCGTGCTTGATCTGGCGCGCATCCAGGATCGAGCGACCTACAAGCAACCGCATCAGTATGCTGAAGGCGTGGTCCATGTGTTTGTGAACGGCCAGGCCGTGCTGCTTGACGGCCAGATGACCGGTCTGCGACCCGGCCGGGCGCTGCGCAAACCCCGACCGGCGGGCGCGAAAACTACACCCCCCGGGAATGAAGGGCGCCCTGCTCCGTAACGTCGGTGGGCAGACGGGTGTCCTTCGCAAGAAGCCGTAGCGCGAAACCACGGCAGTATCGTTCGGACGGCAAGATCCAGGTAGAGGTCCCAAAAGAACGATGGGCTGGGTGGTTGGGTCAGAGCTGATCTTGCTCCTCCAGATTCTGCAGGGCTTGCCGGGCATTTCGGACGCAGGCGACAGTCTGCCTGTTGCGTTGGTGATCGTTTCCGAAAAGACGCCGTTCTGAAGAGGCGGCCGTCTGCACAAAAGCAGGTTCTGCCCATTGGTTCGCTGCAAAGGGTCGAGCTCTATGAAGGAAAGCCGCCTACAGAGACTACGGTGAACTTCTGTCGGCTGATACAAAAAACCCGGCTTACCGCCGGGTTAACACGATCCTGTTAGGAATGATGTCCTGAAGACCTGGCGGTCCGGACGGGACTCGAACCCGCGACCTCCGGCGTGACAGGCCGGCGTTCTAACCAACTGAACTACCGGACCGCTTACGTCAACGCAAACTATAACCTCGAAGAACGTTCAGGCAAGCTGCTCTTGTTGAAGCTTCCATGGATTGCAGCCGATGCCCGAAGCATTCCGGTACACGCCGTAGTCGGTCGGAAAGTTTCAGCATCAGAAAGCTTATTCCGGTAAAATAGTGATGCGTGGCTCGTTGTCCTTTGATTTTTCAGGCTGATCTGGTTCTGGCATGACCCATGCCAGAATCAAATAGACAATGATAAAGGGAAAGCCGCTGGAGAAGATGGCGCCCAGCACGAAAAGCGCTCGAATCAACGTAGGATCCCATCCAAAGTATTCGGCAATGCCACCGCAGACGCCGGCCAACATGCGATCACGTGACTTGACCAGGCGTCGGGGGTGCGTAGTCGCGGAGGTCGTCGCAGCGCTGGCCGTTGTTTTCGGAGCATTGGAAGAGCCAGATGGGGCAAACGTGGTACGCAGGTCTTCGAAGACTTTGCGAGGTTGCTCAAACAGTTCGTCCAGCGTCTTACGGGGTTTTGCTTTTTTGCGCCGATGGGAGCGTCGGCGTGGGCGCCAGGAGAGTATGCCTAACCCCAGTAGAAAAATCATCAAGGCAGCCACCCATGGTAGAAAGCCTGCCAGTGTGCTTACGTCCACGCCGTTCCAGATCCCGAGTTGCTGCAATACGTACACGACCCCGACCAGTAACAGTGCCAGGCCCGCCACCGTGGGCAGATTCCATACCGAATCGGAACGCGCTGTGCTCCCTTCGTCACCAAACAGCAGTTGCTCCAGCTCAGCATCAGAAAGTTGTTCCAGCTCCAGGGCCTCCGCTTCGTCGGGTTCCAGATGCATCGAGTGGGAGCGTGTCCGGGTAGCCATAGAAATTCGCGTCAGCTCCAGATGAACCTCTTGCTCTGTGCCTTACGCATGGCACAACAATAAGTTACGATCGACGAACGACTTCCTGTTCCGTGACCACGACCTGTACGGGGACGTCATGCGGTTCGGGCGGTATCAGGTCGACCAGGCACTCTCTGTAGACCGGGCAGATGGTGCAGGCCGTCAATCCCTGCAGAAAGGTGTCGTAAAAGCCTTTCCCGTAGCCGATACGATAGCCATTACGTCCGGCCCCCAGCGCCGGTACGAGCACCACGTCGAGCGTCTCTGGTGGAACGAGTGGCGCCGTGCGGGGTTCTTGCAGGCCCCAGGGACCGCGTTCCAGCTGGCGCGGATCGTCAAAACGGCGGGCTTCGAGAGTTGGCGGATCAGTGCAGACAACAACTGGGAGGGCCACCCGTTTGCCCTGTTGCCGAAGCCATCTCGCCAGCGGACGCAGGTCAATCTCGCGGCGCTCCAACAGCGGCCAGTAAAGCAATACGGTTTGGGCCTTCTGAAGCTCGGGCAGCGCCTGAAGCTGACGCACGATCGCCCGGCTACGCTTTCGGTGGGCTTCTTCGCTCAGGCTAGCCCGAAACGCTCGGAATTGCTTGCGGAGCGTTTCCTTGAGCTGCCTCGGCAGAATATCCAGCGACATGAGAGTCTGGCGTGAGATATTGTTCAGGGCGAATAACGACAAAATAATTGCTTTCATCCATGGAGAAAAGGAGGAAAGAAGTTGCTGAAGATCGCCTGGCCGCCTTTGAAGCCTACCGGACGCGTATGAACCAGCGCATTCTGGCGGCCAATCATCTGGGTATCAAACGATTTTTCCATTTAGATGAAACAGCTTACCACGATGGGGCGCTGGATCGCAAGACCAAGGAGCTGCTCGGGCTGGTGGCGTCCATGGTGTTGCGTTGCAACGACTGCATTGACTATCACCTGATCAACTGTGTGCGGCTGGGTTGCTCGGATGAAGAGCTGTTTGACGCGATGAATGTGGCCCTGGTTGTAGGAGGTTCCATCGTGATTCCACATTTACGGCATGCAGTCGAGACCCTGGATCTGTTGCGTGCCCGTGAAAATCCGGCGGAATAACCGAAAGGAGAAGCGCAGCAGCGCATTTGGGTGATCCTGTCTGCATTTTGCGCGTTGTATTCCGTTCGTAAAAGCCCTATTTTCTCGCTTCTGTAAGCAGGCGAGCATTTGCGATGTTTGAGAGCCTCACCGAAAAATTAGAAGCAGCCCTGAAGTCCGTCTCTGGCCAGGGACGCATTACCGAGCTGAACATTGCCGGGACGATGCGGCAGATCCGGCGGGCATTGCTGGAGGCGGACGTCAACTATCAGGTGGCGCGGGAATTCACCGAGCGCGTGAAAGAAAAAGCGCTCGGTACAAAAGTGTTGACGTCGGTGTCGCCGGGACAGCAGCTCGTCAAGATCGTCTATGATGAGCTGGTTCGGTTGCTGGGTTCGGAGCAGGTGGACATCAACTTGAGCCCGAATCCGCCCACGGTTATTCTGGTGGCCGGGTTGCAGGGATCGGGAAAGACAACGTTCTGCGCCAAGCTGGCGCTTTATTTCAAGAAAAAGGGACGGGCGCCGTTGTTGGCAGCGGCCGACGTATACCGTCCGGCCGCGGTTGATCAGCTCAAGACGCTGGCTGCTTCGATCAACGTGCCCGTTTATTCGATTGAGGAAGATGGACAGGTGGTCCAGGATGCGGTCCGCGTAGCGCGTGAGGCGGTCCAGGAGGCACGTCGCACAGCGCGTGACCTTGTCATTATCGACACGGCCGGCCGCCTGCACATCGATGAGGCGATGATGCGGGAGGTCGAGCAGATCAAGGAGGCCGTGCAGCCGCATGAGATCCTGTTTGTGGTCGACAGCATGACCGGACAGGATGCTGTTAACACGGCCAAGGCGTTTAATGAGCGGTTGGATTTTGATGGCGTTGTGCTCACCAAGCTCGACGGCGATACGCGAGGGGGCGCGGCGCTTTCGATCCGTTCGGTGGTTAACAAGCCGATCAAGTTTGCTTCCACGGGCGAAAAGCTGGACGCGCTCATGCCGTTCTATCCGGATCGCATGGCCCAGCGCATTCTGGGCATGGGCGATGTGGTCTCGCTGGTAGAGCGCGCTCAGGAGCAGTACGACGCCCGTCAGGCCGAAAAGCTGCGCCGTAAGCTGCGCTCGGCCGATTTCAATCTGGAGGATTTCTACGAGCAACTGCAGCGGATCAAAAAGATGGGTTCGCTGCGCGAGCTCATCGGGATGATCCCTGGTCTTGGACGCTACGTTAAGGACTTGGAGGTGGACGACGACGCCTTTAAGCATATTGAAGCGATGATTCTGTCGATGACGCCGGAGGAGCGGCGCAATCCTGATATTATCGATGCGAGTCGGCGTCGTCGGATTGCCCGGGGCAGTGGGATGGAGGTCAGCGATGTCAACCAGTTGCTCCGGCAGTTCAAGGAGATGCGGAAGATGATGAAATCAATGTCCAAACTGATGAGTAAGGGGCGGACGGTTGATCTGCGCCAGTTGCTGGGAGGCAGACTGTAACCCATGTGGTAGATAACCTCATTTAACGAACCAAGGAGCGATTACGGCCTATGGCGGTCAGACTACGTTTGCGTCGACTGGGTCGGAGAAACCTTCCGATTTTTGCCATCGTAGCGGCTGATGCACGGGCGCCACGGGATGGGCGTTTTATCGAAGATCTGGGGCGCTATTATCCATTGCATGAGCCGGCTACGGTCGAGTTGAAGGCAGACCGCGTGTTGTACTGGCTGGAGCGCGGTGCACAGCCGACCGAGACGGTGGCAAGCATTCTGCGGCGGGAGGGTATTATGCTGGCGCTACACCTGCGCCGCAAGGGAAAGTCGGAGGAAGAGATCCAGCAGGCAGTGGCTGAGCATCGCGCGCGCCAGTACGAAAAGCTGCGTCGGAAGGCTAAGCCAACCGTGGCGCAGTTGAAGCAGGCTGCGCTGGAAGCTGAGCGAAAGCGGGCTGCCGAACTGGAGGCAGAGCTGGCCCGAAAGCAGGCGGAAGAGGAGGCAAAGGCCCGTGAAGCTGCCGAGCAGGAAGCGGAGGCTGAAGCCGCTGAAGCCGAAGAGACCGCAGTAGCAGCCGAAGCCGAGGCAGCAGCCCCGGCTGCAGATGCGGCTGAACCGGAGGCCTCGGAGGGGAAAGCCGCGGGCGACGAAGAGGAGAAGGCATCCTGAGCGGCGAGTGCGCAACGATTGCCGGAGCAGGGAGGCTATGGAGCGGATCGATCCGGATGAACTGCTGCTGATGGGCTATGTGGCCCGAGCCCATGGCATACGGGGAGCCTTCAAGGTTGTCCCGGAAACGGACGATCCGACGCGCTTTGAAACCCTGGAGACGATCTACATCGGACGGTCGCCAGCCACGGCCCGTCCGGTGCGCTTGCGGCGTGTGCAATACCAGCCCACACGTCGGGGCCTGCTTGTGCTGTTGCAGGTCGCCGAGGTTACGGATCGGGATGCGGCGCAGGCGCTTCGGGGGATGCGCGTCTATGCGCGCCAGGCCGACCTGCCTCCGCTGGCCGAGGGAGAATTTTTCCTGCACGATCTGGTAGGGCTGCAGGTCGAGACCGAGGCCGGGGAGCCGGTCGGTACCGTCGTCGAAGTGCTGGAGATGCCGGCCCACCTGATCTATGTCGTGCGCCGACCGGGACGTCCGAATGCGATGATTCCGGACGTCGAGGTCTTTGTGCGGGAGCTGGACCTTGAGGGGCGACGGCTCGTTATACGCCCCATTGAAGGGTTGTTGGACTGAGGGGAAGGTAAACCATAGCAGAGAGCCGTGCGCATTGACATCGTGACAGCCTTCCCGGACATGGTCCGGGGTCCGCTGGCCTATAGCATCATTCGGCGGGCACGTGAACGCGGCCTGGTGGACATCCGCGTACACGACCTGCGCGACTATACCACGGACCGGCATCGACAGATAGATGACTACCCCTACGGCGGGGGCGGGGGCATGGTGCTCAAACCGGAGCCCATCTTCCGCTGCATTGAGGCGATTCAGGAGGAGGCGTCCTGCGAAGGACGCCAGCTTGACGAGATCATCTACCTGACGCCGGATGGCCAGGTGTTCAACCAGGAGCTGGCCAACCAGCTTTCACTCTGCCAGCACCTGGTTCTGCTGGCCGGACACTACAAAGGGGTAGACCAGCGGGTGCGGGATGCGCTGGTGACGATGGAGCTGTCCATTGGCGACTACGTGCTTAGCGGCGGCGAGCTGCCGGCACTGGTCGTGGTCGATGCAATCGTGCGCCTGATTCCGGGCGTGCTGGGCGATGCCGAATCGGCGCTCACCGATTCGTTCCAGGACGGGCTGCTGGATGCCCCCGTTTATACGCGGCCGGCCGTTTTTCGCGGCATGGCCGTGCCCGAAGTGCTCCGCTCAGGGGATCATCAGCGGATTGCCGCCTGGCGTGAGGCGCAGCGCCTGCTGAAGACGCGCCAGCGTCGCCCGGATCTACTGAAAGCTATCGAAGCGTCAACGACTCACGACGAATAAAACGGAGGAGATTCATTATGTCGGACGCACTTATTCGCCTTGTCGAAGCCACACAACTTCGGGAGGACATCCCGGAATTCGGTCCGGGCGATACGGTCAACGTACATATTCGTGTAGTTGAAGGCGATAAGGAACGCATTCAGCAGTTCAAGGGCGTGGTGATCGCGATCCGGGGGGGGGGCACCCGGAAAACCTTTACGGTGCGGAAGGTCTCCAATGGCGTAGGGGTGGAACGCATCTTTCCGCTACATTCGCCCAAGATCGTCAAGATCGAGGTGCTGCGCCGGGGACACGTACGCCGCGCTAAGCTCTACTACCTGCGTCAGCGCTCTGGGAAATCAGCCCGCATTAAGGAGAAGCGCTATATTGCGCCTACCGAAGAGCAGGGGTAATGCCTGGAGCCCGGTCCGTCTGCGGGCGTTTAAACGTTTGAATACGTGAGAGGCGCCCGGATGTAAAGCCGGGCGTATGTGTGCTCGCGCGGCGTCGAGCAGATGTCCGCTTGTGCATGTGAAAAAAGTCCCCCGTTTTTGGCGCGACGGGTGGAGGTTATGTAAACGACGCAGGCCAGACCGCCGACCGGAGTTCCGGGCCGGCGGTTTTTATTGACAGCATACTGAACACACTTAGGAGAAGGGGAAAGCTATGGTGCGATTGGCTATCTGGGATACTTTGCCGGCCGAGTTTTTTATTTCGGGGCTGTCGGCCGGTGCGGTGCGGTTGCCTGTAGCGCTTGAGATCGTGCGCTGTTCGGCTCCGGAAGCGCTCGAGCGGCTGCTGAGCGGCGAGGTCGATGTGGCTCTGGTGCCCACGCTCGACGTATTGTTGCACAACGACGAAGTGGATGCGCTACCGGCTGTAGCGCTTTCTTCATGGAAGCATCCCTATGCTCGGATTGTGCTGCGTCAGGGGTTTATGCAGATAGGGTCACTGGCGCTGGATCCGCGTTATGCCCAGGAGGCTTTTATTGCGCAAGTTGTGCTCCAGGAGCATTACGGCCAGACCCCCCAGCCGGTAGCCTATGAAGACGCCACGCGCGATGAACTGTTGCGTGGCGACGAAGACGCCTGCCTGCTGGTCGGCAACGACGTGCCGGCGCTACAGACCGGTCTGTTGACGCTCGATCTGGGCCAGGAATGGTACGAACTGGCCAACTACCCGATGGTCTGGGGACTGTTTGCTGTGCGCAAAGGTGAAGGGAATCCGGTACTGGTAAAAACGTTGCGGCGGTTGGCGCGGGCGGCTGAAGCGCAGCGGGAAATCTGGGCGCAGACCCGTGAGATGACCCCGGAGCTGCACGCGTACTTTCTGGAAAACCTGCGCCTGCGCCTGGATGACCTGGCGATGGCCAGCCTGACTGAGTTCCGGGAATATCTGTTTTATTTCCAGATTACCGACGAAGTCCCGGATCTCCCCCTGTACACGATCCCGGAAGACGAAGAGGACGAAGAGGAGGACGAAGACGAAGTGCCGCTGCTCTGAACGTAATCTTGCCCGGTATGTCGGATCACATTAAGATAGTGGCGACCAATCGCAAAGCGCGCCACGAATACCACATTGAGGATACGCTTGAGGCCGGGCTGGTGCTGAAAGGGACGGAAGTCAAGTCGCTCCGAGAGGGGCGGGTTAACCTGCAGGACGCTTACTGCACCGTCGAAAAGGGTGAGATGTACTTGCTGAACTGTCACATTTCACCCTATCGGAATACCGGCGCCCACGATAATCACGATCCGCTTCGGCCCCGTAAGCTGCTCATGCATAAACGGGAGATTGAACGCTGGGGGCAGGCCGCGCAGCGAAAGGGCTACACGATCATTCCCCTGAAAATTTACTTCAAAAACGGCCGGGCCAAGGTGGAAATCGGACTGGCGCGTGGTAAGAAGCTGTATGATCGGCGTGCCGATATTGCCGAGCGAGAAGCCCGGCGTCGTCTGGAACGGGTACTTAAGAGTCGTCGAGGATAAACTCTGGAAGTCCTATGCCGTCGTTCCCACCCGTCGAAGAACAGCTCCGACAGATTCGCCGTGGGGTCGTCGAAATCATCCCGGAAACGGAGCTTGTGCAAAAGCTGGAACGCTCCTATCGCACCGGGAAACCGCTCGTGGTGAAGCTGGGCTGTGATCCCAGCCGGCCGGATCTACACCTGGGCCATGCTGTGGTACTGCGTAAGCTGCGTCAATTTCAGGACCTGGGTCACCAGGCCGTGCTGATTATCGGCGACTTTACGGCCATGATTGGCGATCCGACTGGCCGTTCCAAGACGCGTCCAGCGCTTACACTCGAAGAAACCCGCACCAATGGCCGCACCTACTTTGAGCAGGCATCCCGGATTCTCGACCCGGAGCGTACCATCATCCGCTACAACTCGGAATGGCTCGGCAAGATGACCTTCCGGGATGTGATCGAGCTGTCAGCCAGATATACGGTAGCGCGCATGCTGGAGCGCGACGACTTTGAGAAGCGTTACCGGGCCGGTGAGCCCATCGGGATTCATGAGTTCCTGTATCCGCTGGCGCAGGCGATGGACTCCGTCGAAATTCACGCCGATATTGAGCTGGGAGGAACCGACCAGCGCTTTAATCTGCTGGTAGGGCGTGATATTCAGCAGGCCTACGGTCAGGAACCCCAGGTGTGCCTGCTTATGCCGATCCTGGAGGGGACCGATGGGGTCGAGAAGATGTCGAAGTCGCTGGGTAACTACATCGGGATTACCGAGCCCCCTGAGGAGATGTACGGGAAGGTGCTTTCGATTCCCGATCATCTGATCTATCGCTACTTCGAGCTGGCTACCGATATTCCGACGGAGCTGCTGCCGGCCAAGAAGGAATTTGCCGAGCGTGATCCGCGCAATGCCAAGCACGAGTTGGCCTGGACGATTGTGCGCATGTACCATGGAGAGGAGGCGGCCAACCGCGCCCGCGCGCACTTTGAGCGTACGATCATTCGAAAGGAAGCGCCGGAAGATCTGGAGCCATTCCAACCGACGCCGGACGAAGGGAGCCGCATTGCGCTGGTTAACCTTATCGTTCAGGCCGGCCTGGCTGCTTCCAAAAGCGAAGCGCGTCGTCTGGTGCGGCAGAACGCGGTGTCGATCGACGGCGAGCGCATCTCTGACGAGCACCTGGTAATCGATCTAGCCCGACAGGCGCCTTTTGTGTTACGGGTGGGCAAGCGGCGCTTTGCTCGGATCGTCTGGGATGAAGCGCAGCAATCGGCCTGATCTCACCAGCCGTCAGGTGCCCGGCGCAAAGCGTTCCTGTACGCGAGCGTCCATCTGCTCAACCTTTTCGATGAGCGTCTGCTTGTAGGCGATGATGCGCTGAAGCAGCGCTGGTTCGCTGGCTGCGAGAATTTGCACGGCCAGTAGGCCGGCATTGCGGGCCTGGCCGATGGCTACGGTGGCTACAGGCACGCCACCGGGCATCTGGACGATGGACAGGAGCGAATCGAGCCCCTGTAGATGGCGCGTGGGGACGGGTACGCCGATGACGGGCAGGGGGGTGGCCGAAGCGATCATGCCGGGCAGATGGGCGGCGCCGCCAGCTCCGGCGATGATCACTTTCAGACCACGGGTATGTGCGGTTCGGGCGTATTCCAGCATGCGGTGCGGTGTGCGGTGGGCCGAAAGTACCCGGATCTCATAAGGTACCTCGAAGGCTTCGAGTACGTGGGCAGCTTCCTCCATCACGGGCAGATCCGATTCGCTGCCCATGGCAATGCCCACCAGTGGCTGCGCAGAAGCAGGCATGGTGCATAAAGGCTGGGTTAAAGATAGCGTGCAATCAGGTCCGCGGCCGCTTCGGCCCGACGACGCACGTCTTCCGGATCGGAGCCCGTGGCAGTGACATGGCCCATTTTACGTCCGGGCCGCACCTGCGTTTTGCCGTACAGGTGTACGGACACGCCCGGTGTGCGGAGCGCTTCAGGTAGGCCGCGCAGGTTCGGTCGGTCGCTGCTCCGTCGTCCCAGGATATTAACCATCACAGCCACCGGCTCGCGTAGCTCGGGAGATCCCAGAGGCCAGTCGAGCACAGCCCGTACGTGATTTTCGAACTGGGAGGTGTAGCAGCCTTCGATCGTATAGTGGCCGGTGTTGTGAGGGCGGGGGGCCAGTTCGTTGATCAGAAGGCGTCCGTCGGTCAGCTCAAACAGTTCCACGGCGGTGATGCCGACGCCGTCAACCGCTTCGACGGCAGCGCGGGCTACGCGGCGGGCTTCGTCGGCCACAGCCGGATCGATTGCGGCAGGCGCCTGCACCAGATAGCAGCGGTGATCCTGCTGCCTGGTGTAAACCACCGGATAGAGGACTTCTTCGCCGCCGGGACTCCGCGCGACCAGTACCGCCAGCTCTCGCACAAACGGCACCCAGGCCTCGACGAGCAGTCCGTCTTCCTGGGCCAACTGGTTCCATCCGGCCAGGAGAGCCTCGGGGGTATGGGCGGTAAAGTTACCGTAGCCGTCGTAAGAACCCCGGTAACGTTTGAGCACCACAGGATAACCGAAACGCTCGGCGGCTGCCTGGGCCTCTTCCAGCGTCGCGCAGCAGGCGAACGCCGGAAGGGGGAGACCGGCCTCGGCCAGCATCCGCTTCTGCTGGCCTTTATCGCGGATAATCTGTACGGTCCGGGCACGGGGCCAGAGGGCCGTTCCTTCAGGCAGAACCGGTTCCAGCACGTCGGCCGGCGCCCATTCGCTTTCGACGGTTACTACCGTACAACCTTCGGCAAAGCGGCGGAGCACTTCAGGGTCGTTCCAGTCGCCCACGATCACCTCGCCCAGGCCTTTGGCCGCGTCGGCTGGCTTCGGCACCAGAAAGCGCACCTGGAGCCCCATCCGAAGCGCGGCCATCGCGGTCATGCGGCCAAGCTGACCACCACCCAGAATACCAATAACCGGAACCGTTTGCTGCAAGGTTGCCACGCCAGACCTGTCAGGTTGCATGCGCAGGCTCGCGCGGAAGATAACAGGTGTCCCTCCGGATATCCAAACGAAAAGCCCTCAAAGGGCACACTTAAGAAGTGGCACGAAGCGTGCGTAGAAGTTCTTCGAGTTCCGCTTCACTCTGCACCAGCACGCGGCGCGCTTTGGACCCTTCGAACGGTCCGACGATGCCGGCCGTTTCAAGCTGGTCCACAATGCGAGCTGCTCGCGTATAGCCGATCGATAGCTTGCGCTGTAGAAGCGAAACCGATCCTTGCTGGCTACGAACAATGAGGCGGGCTGCCTCTTCAAAGAGTTCATCGTAACTACCACCGCTTTCTTCTTCGGCAGCATCTCCGTTGCGGGGTGCGTCAATGTCAGGCAACCAGTAAGGACCCGGACCCGGTTGTGCGGCAATGAACTGCGTCACGCGTTCCACTTCGTCGATCGACACAAATGGCCCTTGCAGGCGCACCAGTTGGCTCCCCATCATAAAAAGCATATCGCCATTGCCCACCAGGCCTTCGGCACCGTTCTGGTCAATGATGGTGCGGGAGTCCACTTTGGTAGCTACCTGGTAGGCGATCCGAGCCGGGAAGTTCGCTTTGATCAGTCCGGTAATTACGTCCACCGAAGGACGTTGCGTAGCCAGCACAAGATGGATGCCCACGGCGCGTGCCATCTGGGCCAGACGGGCGATAGGTCCTTCAATATCTTTGCCGGCGGTCATCATCAGGTCAGCCAGTTCATCGATGATGACCACAATGTAGGGCAGATGGTGATGCCCTTCATCCGGTGAGAGTTTACCCGCCTGTAGTCGCCGATTGTACTCTTTGATACTGCGTACGCCGGCTCTGGAAAGCAGCTCGTAGCGCTGTTCCATTTCTTTCTCACAGCTTTTCAGAACGGCCAGTGCCTGCGCAAAATCGGTGATGATGGGTTCTTCGGCGCCTTCTGGCATGGCCAGGAAGTGATCAACTACCGTAGCGTACTGCTGCAGTTCGATCTTTTTGGGGTCGATCATCACAAACTTGAGATTGGCCGGATGGCAGGCATAGAGTAGGCCGGTGATCAGGGAGTTGAGTCCGACCGACTTACCGGAGCCCGTCGAGCCGGCAATCAGCAGGTGAGGCAAACGGGTCAGGTCCTGCAGGAAGACTTCGCCTTCGATCGTTTTACCCAGCGCAATGGGCAGTTCCATCTGCGCGTCGCGGAAGCGGGCCGTACCGATTACGTCGCGGAGGCGCACCAGCTCGCGATGCCGGTTAGGGATTTCCACTCCGATGGCCGATTTGCCCGGAATCGGAGCAATCATGCGAATGCCCGGCGCGGCCAGGGCCATGGCCAGATCGTCCTCAAGGGCAGTGATTTTGCTGATTTTGACGCCGGGTGCGGGGGTCAGCTCATAGAGGGTGACGGTAGGTCCGACAATTGCATTGATGGAGGTGATTTCGATATTGTAGGTGGCCAGCTTGTCGAGCAGGATGCGCTTGTTTTCTTCCAGCTCTTCATAATCGATGTGGCGTTCGTGGGCCTCCGGCTCGTCGAGCAAGTCAATGGGCGGCGGGTTGTAGGGAGGCATCGTAGCCAGAGCGGGCAACTCGGTGGGTCGCTCGATGTGATCGGCACGTTCTTCTTCAATGCCCTGGTGGACGATCAATGCTGGTTGGTCTGTTGCGTCAGGTAGGGTTCGGGAGGGGGAGGTCGGGGTGGATGCCCGGGGTTCCGGAGAGGTGTCGCGCTGCATCAGGTCACGCAGCAGTTCATGACGGGGGACGGCATCGGCCGCAGGAGCGTGTGTGGCAGCGGACGAAGGCGGACGCGGTTGCGGAGCGGGTGCGGGGCGCTGTTGTTGTCGTTTTTGCTGTTGGGCGCGTTTGCGTTCTCGTTCACGGCGGCGTTGCGCCTGACGTGCTCGCCAGGTGTGCCAGCGGTGTCGTATGCGCCCGCGGATGACAGCCAGTAGATGTTCGAGGCGATCCAGTGACCGTTGCAGGTCGTGATCCACCAGCAGTAGCGTGATCGAAGTGAGTCCCAGCAGGAGCAAGCCCATCGTGCCGACTGCACCAAAGACCCGGGTCATCCATCCGGCCAGGGCCAGCCCCAACTGTCCGGACCAGGAGTGCAGCTCGGTTTCGAAGACCACGCCGATCCACCCAAAGCTGGCGGCCAGTAGCGGTACAAGCAGCAACAGCAGCCCGCTCAGCAGCGGGAGGGCACGTGGACGACGGCCTCGAAAGATCGCGTAGCCCCAGGCCACCAGCAGGCCTGGAAGAAGGACGGTAGCGTAGCCAAACAGGCGAGCCACCAGCAGGTAGGCCAGCGCAGCGCCTACCAGCCCCAGTGCATTTTCTGCCCGATTATTGCCCGGATCCAGTGCCGCCTGAAAGGAGAAGCGCTGTGCCAGTACGTTGTCGGCCGGTTGATAGGTTACCAGGGCCAGGGTGACCAGGAGCCCCAACATGATAAGCGTCAGCCCCAGCAGTTCTCGACGGCGGGCCGGGGAGATGACCGGCGCTGCCGTCTCGTTGTGCTTGCGCGTTTTGCGACGACGCCTGGAAGTTGTGGTGGCCATGCTTCAAAGATACGACACGTGCCCACGCCTCGCCAGCCTTCTGTACGCCTGGATTATTCGGCGGATTCATTGTACAGGACCAGACGATTTTCCCGGTAATAGGGTAGCACGGGCAGGGTATCGAGCTGCAGGCAGTACTCTACATCGGCCCCGTAGCCTTTTTCAGTGAGCCAGCGGGCATGGTTACTGTGGCGCAAGGCATCCGCCAGCCGATCACGGTCGTGCAGATACTGCGTCAGGGCGATATGGGCAGCGTCGCTTACGTATGCAGGCTCCTGGCCTTCCCAGAGGCGATAGAGCAGCAGGCCAGCGCAGAGCGTATCGTCCAGGGCTACCCGGTTGTTACGTCCGGCACAGACAATCGTAACATCAAGACCAGCCTCCCGGATGAATTGCACGACGCGCGTTGCGTTGAGAAAACCACCGATCACCAGATGTTGCGCATTGCGCACATTCCAGATTGTCCGCGTGCCGTTGGTAGTGTTCAGGATAATCGTTTTGCCTTTGACTACATCCGGCGTGTATTCCAGTGGCGAGTTGCCCAGGTGGTAGCCGTCGATGCGGTCACCATCGCGTTCACCCCCCAGCAGATAGGTGCTCGGATCCAGGTTCATGGCAATTTTGCCGGCCTGGTCCATGTCGGCCACCGGGATAACGGCCCGTGCACCGTTGGCCAGGGCCGCGATGATCGTCGAGGAAGCCCGCAGCACATCAATCACCACCACGGTCCGTCTCTCAACGTCTTCCTCGTCGATCTGATAGCCTGTCAGAAAAACCTCTACGTGCATCTCCAGGGTTAGCTTTCTACGCTGCCAGGGGCTTCCAGACAGCGGTGCTGTTATGGAGAGGCAAAATTACAACACACTCCGGAGCCGTCGGCGTACCGGGAACGGTTATTTTTTGTGAAGCTCGACGAATGGTGGTTTATGGACGCGGGCCGGTAGCAACTGGCGTCTGATCTGTATGTCGAGGCGGCGGCCAGGCTCCGTGTACTCGGGCTGATTGGGCACGTAACCCAGCGCAATGCCCTGCTGCAATACGGGGGAAAGGGTGCCGCTGGTTACCCGACCGATAGGTGAGCCTTCGAGATTGACGATCGGATAGCCGGCCCGAGGAATTCCGCGATCTTCCAGGATTAATCCGATCAGACGGCGCGCTGGACCGCTTGCTTTAATCCGTAGCAGAGCTTCTCGGCCAATAAATGCACCTTTGTCGAATTTGACCACCCAGCCCAGCCCGGCTTCCAGGGGGTTGGTCGATTCGTCAAGTTCGTGGCCATACAGACAGTAGCCCGCTTCCAGGCGGAGCGTGTCGCGTGCCCCCAGCCCGGCTGGTTTCAGACCATGGGCCTCGCCCACCTCCAGCAGGGCGTCCCATACGCGGATGGCCTCGTCGGCGTAGCAATAGATTTCCAGTCCGGGTTCGCCTGTGTAGCCGGTATGGGAGAGTACGGCCCATCGACAGCCCAGAAACGCGCCGGGGGGCATCACCCGAAAGTGATAATAGCGCGGGTTGTCGGGCGCCAGGTCGGGCACAAAGTGCTGGGCAATGGTGAAGGCAGCCGGCCCCTGCAAGGCCAGCAGGGCAATTTCGTCGGAACGATTTTCCAGCTGGGCGCCCATGGGATTATGGGCCTGCATCCAGGCAAAGTCTTTGTCAATGTTGGCCGCATTGACGACCAG
>Ga0256839_1001918_pt1 | contig 24252 bp, 25 predicted proteins | sample 354166metaG_FD_185968 | JGI IMG/M metagenome (GOLD analysis project Ga0256839, IMG submission 185968) | Hydrothermal vent microbial communities from Mid Atlantic Ridge, Atlantic Ocean - 354-166 | ecosystem: Environmental > Aquatic > Marine > Hydrothermal vents | place: Atlantic Ocean: Mid... | reverse complement strand
ATCAATCGCCGCCTGCCCGATCACGTCTTTCACGATAAAGGCCAGCGCGGCGCGGATATCGCCTGCGAGGTTGGGGGTGCCCGCCTCCTCGCGCGCCACCACATCCTCAAGGTAATCATGCCCCCAAGGCGACACAAAGCGCACGGTGCCGCCGCCGGGTTGGGTCGGGACCTGCCGCCGCACCACCGAGGGCCGGATGATCAGAATGCCCGAGCCGGCCGGCCCGCCCGGAAACTTGTGGGTCGAGGCCACCACCACGTCTTTTTCCGCATCCGTTCCGGTAGCCATATCAATGCTCAGATAAGGCGCACCACCCGCATAATCCCATACCGAAACCCCGCCATGGGCTTTGATCAGGCGGGTGACGGGGTCCACATCTGTCAAAATGCCCGTCACGTTGGAGGCCGCCGAAAAACTGCCGATCAGCAGGTCGGAATCCTGATGTTTTTTCAGCGCTGCCTCCAGCACCGCCAGATCCGGCCCGCCGCCCTCACCCTCGGGAATTTCAACCACCAGCGCTTTGCTTTCGCGCCATGGCAGCAGGTTGGAATGGTGCTCGTAGGGGCCAAGCAGCACCACGGGGTTTTGCGCCTCTTCCACGCCCAAAAGCGCAGGCAGGCGGCCAAGCCCCGCCGTGGCCCCGCTGCCGGTAAACACTACGGCGCAATCTTCGGCCTTGGTGAGGCGGGCGATCTCGGCGCGGGCCTCTTCGCGCAGTTTGTTAACATAAGCGCCGCAATAGGAATCCACCGTGTGGGGGTTGGCATAATAGGGCAGCACTTTTTCAAGCATGAAATCCTCTACCTGCTTGAGCGCACGGCCCGAGGCAACATAATCGGCATAGACCATCGGCACTTCGCCGTGCCGGCCTGCATAGGTAAGGCCTTCGCCGATCAGCCCCTCGCGGATGGTTTTGATCGGGTTTCCAGACGAAAGGTGGCGGCGAAATTCGGTCAGCATGGGGTATCTCCTATGGTTTCGCGCAGTATGACCAACAGTTTGCGCAAATATTCACTCAATTCAGTTGCATAAATACCTAATAGTGTGTCATGTGATCTTATGAAAAGCCTTTTGCCAGATCAAATTGACAACCTCATCCTCGCCACCCTTCAGGCAGACGCCTCGCTCTCGCAGCGCGACCTTGCCGAGAAGGTGGGGCTTTCGCAAAACGCCTGCTGGCGGCGGCTGAAAGCCTTGCGGGAAAGCGGTATAATTAAAGGCTCCACCGCGCGGCTGGACCGCCAAAAGCTCGGGTTGGGGCTGGTGGTGTTTGTGATGATCCGCACGCGGCATCACTCCACCGACTGGCTGAAAACCTTCCGGCGGCATGTGTCCAACCTGCCCGAGGTGGTGGATTTTTTCCGTATTGGTGGCGATTATGACTATATGCTCAAGGTCGTAACCCATGATATGGCCAGCTATGACAGCGTGTATCAGCGCCTGATCGAGCGGGTGGAGCTGGATTCGGTGACCTCGTATTTCGCCATGGAGGCCATCGAGGAGCAGCGGCCGATTCCGCTTTAGCTTCACAGAATCGTGAGATGGAATGCATGGTTGACATGGATCAACACGCACCTTTTGCCAAGCGGTAAACAGGCTCTGAAAGGGGCAATTATGCGCGAAACGGCTAAAAACTTGCATGACGGATTGCTGGCCAAGCTGGCGGTGTTTACGCTCGCGCTGGCCGTGGTTTTTTCGCTGGGGGCCAATCCCTTGGTTATGCAGCGACATATGGCAAATACAGGGTCAAGCCACCCGATGGCCAGCGCTGAAATGCCGGATATGGCACATGGAGCCACACAGGCCCCGAGTGGCGAATTTTGCGTCCAGATGGCCCCATGCTCGGCAATTATCAGCCAAGCGCCCGAGCAACGCTTTGTGGGCGTCGTTGTGGCGCGTGTTGCGCCTGCCCCGATGCCACTGGCCGATAGCCGCGCACTGGCACCGCCCTTTCACCCGCCTATTGTTTGATCTCGAAAAGCCGCAGCCTGTCTGCAAATTTTGATTTCAAAAAATAGGAGAGCATTATGAAAATGTTCAATAAATCCCTCCCCGCCTTCGCTTTTCTGGCCCTGCCAGCCCAAGCATTTGCCGACCAAACCGGCGGCTATGGCTCTATGGGCTATGGCATGGGTTATGGCGGCTGGTTCTTTGGCCCCCTGATGATGATCGTGTTCTTTGGCCTGATCGTTGCCGCCGTTGCGGGCGCCCTTCGCCTGTTTGGCGGTAGCGACAGCAGCCCGCGCAATTCGGCCGCCAATATCCTTGCCGAGCGCTTTGCTTCGGGCGAGATTGACGAGGCCGAATATAAAGCGCGGCTGAAGGCGCTCAAAGGCTAATCACGCATTCCAAGCCCCCTCTCCGGCCCCATGCGGGCCGGACATATCCCTTTTTTATGGAACATTCCCATGTTTACCAAATCCCTGACTCTGGCCTCTGCTTTGGCCACCCTTCTGGCCACCTCTGCTCTGGCCGCACCCATGGTTTATATTCCGGTCGGCAGTGCCGGAAAGATCGAGGTGGTAGATGCCGCCACCGGCACCATCGTAAATGAATACACCGGCCTGGAGGCGGTGCACGGGCTGGCGGGCACGCCCGATGGCCAATTCCTGATCGCAGGCAGCTATGCTGAACGCGAGCCGGGCATGGCGGCCGCCCCCAAGCCCGAAGGCGTAAGCGCAGAGGACCACGCCGCCCACCATATGGCCAGCGACCCGAACGCGGCAGACGGGCCAGCCATGGTCAGCACCGTTTCCATTTTGAGGGCCGATACCGGCGCGCTTGTGCGCACGGTTGATGTGCCCGGCGCGGTGCACCATGTGACCACCAGCCCGGACGGGCGCTTTGCCGCCGTCACCCAGCCCGGTGATGACGCCGTGAGCGTGATTGACCTGCAAACCTATGAGGTGACCACCGTGAAAACCGGCTCATTGCCGAACTACATGGTGTTTAGCCCTGATAGCAGCACGCTTTATGTGAGCAACGCGGGGGAGGATAATATCGCCGTGATCAGCACGGAGCACTGGATGGTGCAAAGCCGCCTTGCCACAGGGGCCGCGCCCGAGCATATGGTGATCTCGCCTGACGGGGCCATGCTTTATGTGAACAATAATGATGATGGCAGCGTGAGCGCGATTGCGCTGGCAACCGGCGCGATGGTGGCGACCTATCCGATTGGCGAGCGCCTGCACGGGCTGGACCTCGTGGAAGACGGCAGCGCCCTGCTGGTGGCCGAGCGCGATGGTGACAACGTGGCCCGCGTGGACCTTGGCACGGGGGCTGTGAGCAAGCAGGCCATGGGGCCGTCGCCCTATCATATGACCACAATCACGGGCACAGGGCTGGCTTTTGTGAGCAGCTCGGACGAGGCGGTGATGAAGATTATCCGGCAGGATGACCTCACAAAGGTGGGGCAGATCGCGATTGGCGATGTGGGCCACCAGATGGTGGTGATGCCTTAATTTCGGCGCTCTAAAGGGCCGGAAAGCGATCTGTTTTCCGGCCTGCTGATTGACCTCACTAAACCAGTTTAGTGAGGTCAATTGGTATTATGGTAAGCGTATGATATTTATCGGTTAATGCGGTTAAATACTGCTAGATTTTTGCCGCTTTCCGGCTGCGCTGTTCGCGATAAAACGTAAACACACCAGTGCCCACCACAATGGCAATGCCCACCATCGTCCAGAAATCCGGATAATCGTTAAACACAAATATCCCGAGGAGCAGCGCCCAGACCAGCACCGTATAGCGAAACGGCGACACAAAGGCGATTTCGCCATAGCGCATGGCGCTGATCGAGGTGACATAGCCAACCAGAATAAAGCCGGCAGCAAAAGCCAGATAGGCATAACTGCCGCCGCTCACCGGAGACCACGGCTCGAATTGCATCATAATACCAGCGGCCATCGTAACCCCCACCGCCGTATACAAGGCGACCAGCATAGAGGGGGTTTCTCGCGCCAACTTCGCCGCCATCAGGTCGCGCAACGTAATAAACCCCACCGCCGCCATGGCCCAAAGCGCGTAACTGTTAAAATCCGCCCCGCCCGGGCGCACGATCACAAGCACCCCTGCAAAGCCAACCGCGATCGCCACATAGCGCCGCCAGCCCACCTTGTGACCCAGAAAAAGCGCCCCCGCCAAGGTAACCGCCAGCGGCAGCGATTGCAAAATAGCCGTGATATTGGCCAGCGGCATATGGATAAGCGCCGTCAGGTAGCAATAGGTGGCCACGATCTCGCCAAAAGCCCGCATCAACATGATTCGCAGCTCGCGCGCTGGCACCCGCACAATAAGCTGGCGCTTGTAGGCGGCAAACATCGCGAGCAGCGCGCTCGCCACAAGCCCGCGTATAAACACGCTTTGCGCCAATGGCACATCAGCCGCGACCAGCTTCATAAGCGTGTCGTTCACCACGTATCCGGCCATGGAAACCATCATAAAGACCGCGCCCCGAAGGTTGTCGCTTGCATTGTGCATGTGTAAATCCTGAAAGGTATCGGGCTATCGGTAACAGGGAAAAGCGGCCCCGTCACAATTATTTTATCCGCCGCATTTACCCGAGGGAAAAACTCGTGTATTCCAATGGAGAGCGCGGCCTGCCTGCGCGAAAACCTGAATAACCAATAAAGAGGGGGCCAAAATGGCTTTTACACTACCCGATCTTCCCTATGCCCATGATGCGCTGGCCGCTGGCGGCATGTCCAAAGAAACCATGGAATACCACCACGACCTGCACCACAATGCCTATGTGACCAACGGCAATAATCTGATTGCCGGCACCGAGTGGGAAGGCAAATCGCTGGAAGACATCGTAAAAGGCACCTATGATGCAGGTGCCGTGGCGCAAAACGGCATTTTCAACAATGCCTCGCAGCACTGGAACCACAGCCAGTTCTGGGAAATGATGGGGCCAAATGGCCGCGCCATGCCCTCCGAGCTGGAAAGCCGCATCAATGATGCTTTTGGCTCGGTTGACGAATTCAAGGCGCAGTTTTCTGCCGCAGGCGCGGGGCAGTTCGGCTCCGGCTGGTGCTGGCTGGTGGCCGAGGCCGACGGCACGTTGAAAGTGACCAAAACCGAAAACGGCGTCAACCCATTGTGCTTTAACCAAACCGCGCTTCTGGGATGTGATGTGTGGGAGCATTCCTATTACATTGATTTCCGCAATGCGCGGCCAAAATATCTGACCAACTTCCTTGATAATCTGGTCAACTGGGAAAATGTAGCCGAACGGCTTTCCAACGCCTGATCCGGCGTATAAGACAGGCTGAAGGGGGCCGTGGCTCCCTTTGGCGCATGGCTGCGGCCCCGCGCATTTCTCGCGAGGCCCTCTGATGAAAACCCCACCCTACGGCATTTTGGCCATTCTTGCTGCCTCCATTATCTGGGGGCTTTCCGGCATGTTTTACAAGGCCTTGGCCCATGTGCCACCGATGGAGGTGCTGGCGCACCGCACCCTGTGGTCACTGCTGCTTTTTGCCATCATTCTAACCTTTCGCGGGCGGCTGGGGGCGGTGCTGACGGTGCTCAAAACACCGCGCACGGTGGCGGCACTGGCGCTGGCTGCCTTGATGATTTCGCTAAACTGGGGCGGCTATATCACCTCTATCCAGTTTGACTATGCGCTGGAAGCCAGCCTTGGCTATTATTTTTTCCCGCTCATGGTCGTGGTGCTGGGCGCGTTGTTTCTGGGCGAGCGTTTCAGCCGCGGCCAGGGGCTGGCGCTCGGGCTTATGGCGCTGGCGGTGCTGGTGCTGACCTTAGGCCTTGGCACCCCGCCATGGATCGCGCTGTTTCTGGCCAGCACCTTTGGCATTTATGCCCTGATCAAAAAGCAGGTCGAAGCCGGCCCTATGGTCTCGGTTTTTATCGAGGTGCTGCTTCTGGCCCCGATCGCCGCGATCTGGCTTTTGGGGGCGCATCGTTATGGCTGGGCCACCGTGGCGCGCCCCGCAGGCTGGTTTGGCACCAGTTGGCACGATTCGATATTGCTGGCGCTGACCGGCCCGATGACCGCCGGCCCCTTGATCCTGTTTTCCTATGCCGCCCAAAGGGTGCGGCTTTCAACGGTGGGGCTTATCCAATACCTCAACCCGAGCCTGCAATTTGCTGTGGCCGCCTTGGTGTTTGCCGAGCCGGTGACCCGCTGGCACGCCATGGCGCTGCCCCTTATCTGGGCCGCCCTGGCGCTTTATTATTTCGAGACAAAGCGGCGCGAGGCTAGCGGGTCCAAACCTCGACACGGCGGTTAATGCGGCGGCCTTCGGTCTCCTCGTTGCAGCCCAGCGGAGAAAGCTCGCCATAGCCGCGCACTTCAATCTGTGCCGGATCAATGGCACCGGCTCCAGCGGCCAGCAAGGCTGTGCGTACCTGTTCGGCGCGGCTCTGGCTTAAGCGCTGGTTACCCTCACCCTTGCCAACAGAGTCGGTAAAGCCCATCAAGATAATTTTCTTGTTGCGCAATTGCGGGGTCAGCATACGATTGGCCAACCGGATAATATCCCCTTGCGCGCGGCTATCAAGCACTGATGTGCCCTGCTCGAAACGAAAGGTGATAGACAGGCGGCTGGCTGTGGCGAGGTCTGTCATCATGGATTGCAGGGATGCAAGGGTCATCTCGGCATCAGTCGGCAATGCGGCAGACAAAAAGCGCAGACCTTGATCATTTACCGGCACTTCGCGCACTCCTTGGCCCACAAACCCGGTCAGCCCCACAAGCTCTTGTGCCTCTGGAGTGGCCAGATACTCGATGAACATGTCAACCAGAGGTGAGGTGCTGTTTGTGCTTTTGTAAAGATACAACCGCCGCGAATAGGGGTATTCCTCTGACTGAATGGTAAAGGCCGTTGCCGGAGACTGGATATTACAGGCCCCCAAAAGCGAAACCGGCACCGCGTTGGCACTATCGGAATAAGAGGTAAAGCCAATGCCGTTAGGGTCTGCGGCTACGGCGTTTGCCACAGCAGCATCACTTTCCATCAGGTTTGCCCGAAGGGAAAATCCGGCGCGTGCAGGGCGCATAATAAGCTGTGAAAAGCGCGCACCTGTCGCCGTGTTTTCAGGCCGCACATAAAGGTTTATCGGCCCAGGCGCACCACCAAGCTCGGCCCAGTCAGTAATGCGACCGGAGAATATAGCCGCAATATCGGCATCGCCAATAATATGCACACGGTTAGCAGGAGAGGTCACGACCACAATGCCGTCAAGCGCCAAAACACGTTCGTTTTGCGCAGCCCGCATATTGCCCAACCCCGCAGCACTATAGGCCGAGACCTCGGAGGGCCGCGCAACCCGCGTTGTGAGCGCCAAACTGGCCTTGCCCCTGAGCAGGTCACTCAAGCCAGCAGAAGACCCTTGCATCACAAAGGAAATTTTCGCAACATCCTCCCCATTATCACCGCTGAACAAAACCTGCGGATTGCCGTTTTCGTCGGTTTGTTCGGTGATATCCAGCCCGAGCGAGGCCGAAAAGCCGTCAAGCAAGGTTGGCATAAGCTTGAGCGCCAGAGTGCGCGAGCCGGAAATGGTGAATTCGGAATAGCGCGGCAGCAGGCTCGGGCAGGTCTCGCCCAAACATTCAACCATATCCGCCGAAACCGTCAAGTTGCCGATTTGCGAGGCAACCGTATAGGTGTCATTGGAAAAATCGAGCAGCTCCCCGGTGATAGACAGGCTGCCGTCAAGGGAATTGAGGGTAACGGTCTCGGCGAACACAGCGGGCCCAAACAGGGTTAACGCCGTGGCACCAATGAGTTTTAGCTTGCGAAAGTAGTCCATTATTTCATTCCCTGTTATCACATCAACTTAAATGTTTACGTTTTACGGTTTACATTTTCGTCTAGTCCACACCGTCGAATCCGCTTTCCTGAGAAAGGGATGAAAGATAAGCCACTACATCCTCGACCTGAAGCGCGGTGAGGATGGTTTTGCCCTGAAACTTTTCAAGCGTGCGATTACCCGCTCGTGCGGTATAAAATGCGGGCATAACCGTGCCCGATCCCAAAACCACTTTTGAATCTACAAGTATGGCGCGGATCTCTTCTTCCGAGAGCCGATCTCCGATCCAATCCAGATTGGGGCCGATTTCGCCAAGGAACTGCATCGCAGCGACATCAAAGTTTGTGTGGCAGGCCACGCAATTCCCGAGTTTACGGTCAATAAAAACTTCAAGCCCGCGAAAGGCATCCGGGTGTTCTGTGGTCAGCGGCGTGTCTACGCGGCTGTCATCCAGAATGACCACATCTGCAGGGGCCACAACCTCTTGGGCATGCCCAAGACTAACAATCAGCACCAGCCAAGCTGTAACGCTCGCCAGTAAACTGCGATAACATATTCTTCTCATTGGCTCCACCGTCACAGTGCCTGTAAATTGAGACTTAAATAGTGCATTTATCTTAATCAACGTCAAGGAGTTAGATAATTTTCTTTATGAATCCTGTTGCTCAAGTGTGGCATTGGTTACATTATCGAGGGCAACTCGACCATCAACGCATCGACCGACTCAACCAAAATCAGGGTTTCTAAAAAACTTTCCCCGGCAAATCCGCTGGTAACCATATGCTTGATCAGTGCCAAAAGCGGCTGCCAATATCCATTTATATCAAGCAGATAGACAGGTTTATTGTGCAAGCCGAGTTGACGCCACGTCAACACCTCGAATAATTCATCAAGTGATCCCGCGCCGCCCGGCAGGGTGACGATCGCGTCGGCATTCATGAACATAACCTTTTTGCGCTCATGCATGTTTTCGGTGATCACAAAACGTGTTAAATCCCGCTTCCCGGCCTCTCTTTCCAGCAAATGCACCGGAATAACCCCGAATGTTTGCCCGCCCGCCGCCTGCGCGCCGTTGGCCACAGCCCCCATAAGGCCCACATCTCCCGCGCCATACACCAGACGCATATTGGCCTCGGCCAGCGCGCGCCCAAGCGCCGTGGCCGCCGCCTCGTAAGCAGGATCGTTGCCCATACGCGAACCACAAAATACGCAAACGGAATAAGAGGTCATGGGCTGACCACCCAGGAAACCTCGGTGCAGGTGTCAAATCGCGCCACTTCGGCGCTTTGCCCATCGGCAAATTCAGCACTTAAATTATAAAGACAGGCCCCGCTGCCATCGGCAAAATTAACAGTCAGATAATAGTTGGCGTCCACCACGCCCTCAACGCTTGGCTGCCGGATAAACCCGCGCCGTTCAGCGTTAAAGGCGGTAAATTGCAAAGGGGTGCCGGTGGGGTTTACAATATCGACCACACGGTTTTTGCCATCTGGCGGGGCGGGGGAAATGGCGCTTGTGCAGCCCGCCAGAACAACCCCTAAAAACAAGAAAATGCGCATGATATACCCCCTCTGATCAGGCCGGAAGGAAGCCACCACGCAGCACCAAAGTCAAGCGCTCTATCGGCAGGCCAGCACACGGGCAAAGCCATTTGGCTCAGCCACGGTCCCCACCACGCGGCTGCTCACATTGCCGCCTTGCACGGTGGTTGCCAGTATGCGCTGCCAGCTGGCATCCGCGGTGATAATCTCGTCGCCCTGCCCGCAGTTGCGCACCCCGCCCGAGATAAAACCCTCGCCAATCCGGTGGTTACTAAAACCTTGCACCGAGGCCGCCAGCACTAGCTCGCGGCTGAAATAGTGGTATATTTTCAGCACCTTGCCCAAATGCGGCGTTTCCACATAGGCAATTTCCACCCGGCCATTGCCGTCAAAATCCCCCACCCCCACAGGGGCGAGCCAGCGGTATCGGCTACCAATCGGCGGGGTTTGGGTGATCAGCCCGCCGACCCCGTAAATCGCCAGCGAGGCCCCGCGTTGCATATCGGTGCGGATGGTGATCACCTCGGGCCGGCCATCACCGTCAAGGTCGGCCAAGCGCGGCGCGAGGTCTTCAAACACAAAGCCATCGCCAGCCTCGATCACAATCCGCCGCCCGCCCGCGCGCAGGATCAGCCTGGAATATTCGACCTTGTCGCCAAGAATACCATGGTCATAAGCCCGCGTAGGGCCAGCGTAGCGCGCCGAGGTAATTTCTTGCGCCATGGCTGAAAGTGGCAGCAGGCACAGCGCGGCCCAAGTGAGGGGTTTCCACATATCAAGCTCCTTTTTGCCCACTATACCCGAGCGCCCGCTGCGGGCTAGGGGCTGCACAACAAGTTGATGGGGCTATTGTCTGCGCCCGCCATTTGCACTACACCGCGATAAACCCAAGTAAAGGATGCCCCGATGGCCCCGCGCAAGCACAAAAAGCCCGAATGGATTGTTGAGAAAGAGCGCGCCAAGCGCGGTGATGCCGCCGAGACCCTGTGGCTGTTTGGCATTCATGCGGTGCGCGATGCGCTGATGAACCCGAAGCGCGAAAAGCTGAAGCTGATGGTCACAAAAAATGCCGCTGACAGGCTTGGCGAGGCCATAGCCGCTTCGGGCATCGAGCCGGAAATCGTAGACCCGCGCAATTTCAAGCCGCCAATTGATGCCCAATCAGTGCACCAAGGTGCGGTGCTTGAGGTGCGGCCTCTGGATTGGGGCTCGGTTTCCGAGCTATGCGCCCCCCATGATGAAGCCCCGCTGCTGGTGCTGCTGGACCGGGTTTCCGACCCGCATAATGTGGGGGCTATACTGCGCAGTGCCGAGGTGTTTGGCGCGCGCGCGGTGATAGCCCCGCACCGGCACTCGGCCCCTGAAACGGGGGCGCTGGCCAAAACCGCCTCGGGGGCGCTGGAGCGGCAGCCTTATATGCGGGTGCCGAACTTGGCGAAATCCATGAACGCCCTGCGGGAAATGGGGTATTTTATTATCGGGCTGGACGGCGAGGCGGATATGACCCTGACAGCCGCCATGGCTGACCTGCCCAACGTGCCGCTGGCGCTTGTGCTCGGGGCCGAAGGGCCGGGGCTGCGGGAACTGACCAAAAAAACCTGCCACCGGATTGCCAAAATCCCGTTTGCGGGTGAATTTGGCTCGCTGAATGTGTCTAACGCATCGGCGGTTTCGCTATATGCCGCGAGCAGCTGGAAGCAGGCGTTTTAGCCTCACAAACGCTCACATCTTTGTGGCGGGGCTAGACGGGGTTTGGTAGCGCGGGTATTTTACTGCCAAAAGGAGCTTGATATGATCACCCGCCGCGTAGCGCTTGCCTTGGTGGGCGCAACCATTGCCAGCCCTACGCTGGCGAACCGCCCTGCAATATACAAAGGCAATAATAATGTGGCCGTGAATGGCTATGATGTGGTTGGGTATTACAGCGAGGGCGCGCCTGTTGAGGGGCAGGCCGATTTCCGCGCTAACTGGATGGGCACAACTTGGCAATTTGCCAATGCCGCCAACCGCGACCTTTTTGCCGCCACCCCGGAAGCCTATGCGCCGCAATATGGTGGCCACTGCGCCTATGCGGCCTCCAAGGGCGCGCTGGCCAGCACGGTGCCAGAGGCGTGGACGATTGTGGGCGGCAAGCTTTACCTGAACTATAGCCTTGGCGTGCGCGATATTTGGCGGCGGGATATTACGGCGAATATAGTATTGGCTGATGGTTTTTGGCCAAGCCTTCACGCCTAGCTTGCCTTTGGCTCTGCGAGGGCTACCCGGCAATCTATACGAAAAATTGCACATCTCGATCGCCCCCACTCGCCAAAGTCACCTTATCAGCAAAGCTGAACGGTGGTTGCCGACGGCCCTAGCCTCGCTGCGCGCGGTGGATCAAGTGCAACCCTTCGTCCTCCCCCTGCAAGCCATAGGCGCAGCACGCGCCGACGAGGTGTCCGGGCCAAAGGGCATTAGCCCGTGGCCCGGCCGCCGAAGGAGGCGCGTTTTTCAGGACTTTAGGCTGTCGCTGCCGCCAACGCCTGATCAAGATCAGATATCAGGTCCGCCACGTCTTCAATTCCGATCGAGAGTCGCACCACGCTTGGCCCTGCTCCTGCGGCCTCTTGCTGCTCGGGCGTAAGCTGGCGGTGGGTGGTTGAAGCCGAATGGATGATCAAACTGCGGGTATCCCCCAAATTGGCCACATGCGAGAAAATCTCTACACTATCTACCAGCTTCACACAGGCCTCATAGCCGCCCTTCACGGCAAAGGTAAACAGCGCCCCTGCCCCTTTCGGATATATCGCCGTCTTGCGCGAGGCATAGGGCGATGACGGCAGGCCGGCATAAGTAACGTAATCCACCCGCGGGTCGGCCTCTAGCCAAGCGGCCACCTTTTCGGCGTTTTCCACATGGCGCTGCATACGAAGGGAAAGCGTCTCGATACCCATCAGGGTATAATGCGCCGCTTGCGGGTTCAGCGTCATGCCCAAATCACGCAGGCCAATGGCGATGCCGTGGAAGGTGAAGGCGAGGTTGCCGAAGGTTTCATGGAACTTTAGCCCGTGGTAGGCTGGCTCGGGCTGGCTGAGCGACGGAAATTTGTCAGAGGCGGACCAGTTGAAATTGCCGCTATCCACCACCACGCCGCCGGTGACCGTGCCGTTACCTGTCAGGTATTTTGTAAGCGAATGCACCACCAGTGTAGCCCCCATTTCGATGGGTTTGCACAGGTAGGGGGTCGCGAGGGTGTTATCCACAATCAAGGGAATGCCAAGGCCGTCAGCCACCGCCGCCACGGCTGGAATGTCGGTTAAATAACCGCCGGGGTTGGAAATGCTCTCGCAGAAAATCGCTTTGGTGTTTTCGTCTGCGGCGGCTTTGATCGCCTCGATATCGTCAAAATCAACAAAGGATGCCGACCAGCCAAAGCGCTTGATGGTTTGGCCGAATTGCGTGATAGAGCCACCATAAAGCCGGGTGCTGACCACCACATTATCGCCCGGGCGCATCAGCGGAAATAGTGCCATGATTTGCGCCGCATGGCCGCTTGAGCAGCACACCGCGCCCACCCCGCCTTCCAGCGTTGCCACCCGCTCTTGCAGCACGGCAATGGTGGGGTTGGTCAGGCGGGAGTAAATATAGCCGACCTCTTGCAGGTTAAACAGCGCCGCCGCGTGGTCGGCATCGCGGAAAACATAAGCGGTGGTTTGATAGATCGGGGTTTGCCGTGCGCCGGTGGCCGGGTCGGGCCGCGCGCCGGCGTGTATTTGCAAAGTATCGAAGCCGAAGTCTGACATTGGGTTCTCCATATGGTTGAGGTTTGGCGTGAGCATATGGGGAAAACAGAGGTATGGGAATTACTTCCGTAAAATAAAAACCCCACGCTCATTCACCAAGTAATAAGGGGCATGTGTTGCGCCCTGCCGGCCCTTTCACAAATACTGTGCTTGTTTTCAGAGTTTTGACGAAATAATCCCCGTGTTGAACCCGCCCATTCTAAGCTCGCCAAACAAGCGTTGGTGCTCGATTTTAGGGCAGCGGTTCATCACCACTTGCAGCCCCGCCCCTTGGGCCAGCGCAGCCGCCTCTTCATTAATCACGCCAATTTGCATCCATATGGTTTTCAGGCCGCGCGGCAGCAGATGCGCGATCGCCTCTTCTACCACGGGCAGTACCTGATCGGAGCGGCGAAAAATATCCACCATATCAACCTTTATCTCGGGCGGAAGCGCCGCCATTGCGGGGTAAATCTCCGCCCCGAAAAGCTGCTGGCCTTCATATGCGGGGTTAACCGGCAAAATCCGCTTTTTTTTCATGCTCAAATAACGAGCAACAAAGTAAGATGGCCTGATAGGGTTGGTGGAAACCCCAACCGCGGCAATGGTTTTGCTCTCGGTCAGAATTTTGCGCAAATATGTGTCTGAATAATCCATGCGCGCAGGATACAAAGCCTTTGTTGCCAGCGCCACAAAAAAAACGCCCGACGTGATCGCCGAGCGTAAAGTAGGAACGAGGGACAGTAATCAGAAGCAGAGTGTTCCAATTCTTGCTTCTCTATAGAACTTAGGAAGGAATTTTCTAATTGTAAGCCCGCTCAAGAAAATGTGAGCGAATTTCATCCGTTACTCGCCGGGGTGCACCCTAAAGCAACACCATAGTGCCTTAACGGCGTTAGCGCACCCATATCTCGACGCGGCGGTTGGTGTCGCGCCCGTCCTGGGTTTCGTTACACCCGATGGGTGAAAGCTTGCCATAGCCAAAGGGGGTAAATTGCACCGTGCCGGCTTCTGTGCCCAGCGCCGCAACCAGCACATCGCGAATGGATTCAGCGCGCGCCTGGCTCAAGCGCTGGTTTTCGTTAATCGCGCCAATACTGTCGGCAAAGCCGATAATCATCAGGCGTTTGCCGTCAAAATCACCGTTTCGCACCATGGCTGCCAAGCGGGCGGTATCTATCAATGCCCGGTTATCCGGCGTGACCGAGCCACTTTTAAACCGGAATGTCAGCGATAGCCGCTCGGCTTCAAGCAGGCCCGAAACCATTTCTTGCAGCAGCGCCAATGAGGCGCGGTCCCGCTCCACTCTTAGGGCCTGCGCCAAGCGGCGGCCTTGGTTATTCAGCGAGGAAGCCACTACATTCTGGCTGACAAACCCGATTTGCTCAACAATATTTTGCGCCGCATCGGAGGTTGCGAAATCAATAAATTCAACCGCTTTATCAGGGATAGAGCCCCCGTCTGTATAAAGAAACATCCTGCGAGACATCGGATATTCTTCGGTTTTGATCAAAAATTCCGACGGCGAGGACACTTGGCCGCAAACCGACCGTAGCGAAAGAACCTTGGCGTTGCGCTCATCTACAACGCTGGAAATGCCAATGCCGTTCGGGTCTTGCGCCACCGCATCGGAGATGGCGGCGTTGGTATCCAGAATAAAAGCGGTGTTGGCCAAAACCCGTCGGGTCGGGTCCATTACCAGTTTTTCAAATACTTGCGTAGCGCCCGAGTTTTCGCTGCGGCGATACACATTTATCGAGGCATCCACCCCGCCAACTTCGCGCCAGTTTCTGATATTGCCAGCAAAAATATCTGAAATTTGATCAAGGCTTAGCGTGCGGATAGGGTTTCGCGGGCTAACAGCAACCACCATACCGTCAAGCGCCAAAATGCGCTCTTGCTCAGGGTTGGTCAGGTCGGCCTTACCGGCGCGCAAAAACCGGTTGCGCTCCCCGTCGGTTATCCGACGCGACGAAAGGCCAATAGAGGCTTCGCCGCTTTCCAGCGCGGCAAAAGCATCGTTCGAGGTGCCCAGATTAACGGTAATCACCGAATACATATCGCCGTTTTCATCAAGAATAGTGTATTTTATCTGGGTAGCCGATGTGGCCTCAACTTCGAAATCCCCGCCAATATCATACGCATAGGCTTCAATCATCGCCGGCATCATTTGCAGGCCGATGGTGTTGGACCCTGCCACCGTAAATTCGCTTAAATTCGCCAGCAGATCAGGGCAATCGGCCCCTTCGCATGTAACCTGTGAAGCGCTTAGCGAAATGGGACCGATCGTGGTGGAAAGCTGATATACATCACCATCAAACCCGAGCAATTTGCCGCTCATAGCAATGCTTTCATCCAACGAGCGCAAGGTCACTACCTGAGCCTGCGCTGCGGATACACCAAGCCATATGCAGGCCGCTGTCATCGCTAAAACGGATTTCCTATTAAACATGTTCATTCCCATCATATGCTTGGCTTCCAAAGCGCCTACCAGCCACGCCTTGCGTTACTTAACCCAGATTTCAACACGGTTATTGCTGCTGCGCCCATATGGCGTTTCGTTGCAACCAATGGGCATCAATCGGCCATATCCGATCGGTGATATCCGCAGGTTTCCTAGGTTGGCACGGCCCGTGGCGGCTACAATCCGGTCGCGCACGTTTTGCGCAATCGCTTGCGTGGCGTTAAGCTCGCGGTTCACAGCGCCCGCATTATCGGAAAACCCGAAGAGCAGCATTTGCCGGCTTGAAAAATCGCCATTCCGGATCATCGCGGCGAGGCGCTCAATATCGGCCTGCGCCCGTGCGTCCAGTTCGCCATTATCACCATAGTGCAGGGTGAAAGACAGCCGGTCGGCATCCAGCATTATGGTTGCCAGATCTTGCAGCTGCAAAAGCACGGCACGGCCCGGAGCCGATACAATGGCCTGCGCCAAGCGCCGCCCTTGGGCATCGAGGCCAGCGCGCGCAACGCTTTGATCCACAAATCCAGCACTGCGAATCACAGATTGGGCCGCAGGCGAGGTGGCAAAATCCATAAACTCTGCCGCAATATCGGGCAGGCTGTTGTTGTTATAAAGATACAAGCGCTGCGTCAGCGGGTATTCTTCGGTTTTAATGGCATATATGGACGGCTCGAAAAGCTCGCCGCACACCGAGCGCACGGTAACCGCTTTTGCGTTGCGCTCTTGAGAAAAACTGGTAATGCCAATGCCGTTTATATCGGCCGCCACCGCATCTGAAACCGCCACATCGGTGTCCATAATTATGGCGGTATTTGCAAATGTGTGTAAATCGGGAGCCATTGCAGATGCGTAAAAAGCCTGAACGGTATCGGCGGCTTCATCGCGCCGATAAAGGGTGATCGGGGCATCATTTCCGCCCAACTGGCGCCAGTTGGTGATCGCCCCTTCAAAAATCGCGCCCATTTGCTCAAGGCTCAATATTTGCACAGGGTTATTCCGGTTCACGGCGGTAATCACGCCATCCAATGCCAGAATTTTCTCTTGGTCAGGGCTATCAAGCCGGCCTTTGCCGGACAGATCAAAAGTCGCAATTTCATTGGCGTTAATCGGGCGAGACGACATACCGATCACGGCAGAGCCTTCCATCAGGCCCGTAAAGCCGTCAATCGTGCTTGAGGATTGCACGGTGATGCTGGCATAAACCGAGCCATCCGCTTCAAGCACGCTAAATATCTGGCTGCCATCTGCGGCGGTTGAAACCTCAAGATCACCCCCGCGATCCAGCGCAAACACCTCGATCAGCGTTGGCAAAAGTGTGGTGCCAATTGCACCAGAACCGGCAATGGAAAACTCGGTAAGCCCCGCCAATAAGCTAGGACAGCCAGCGCCTTCACAGGTCACCTGCCCCGCATCTATCGAAATGTCTCCGATCAGCATACCGAGCAAATAGGTATTACCGTCATATTCCAGCAAATCGCCGGTCATGGCAACCGTACCATCAAGGGATTTAAGGGTGATCTGTTGAGCGCTGAGCGGGCTATTGATCAGCGATAGAATCGCGATCAGCCCGGCAGCAAGGCTTTTTGGCTTGCACAAAAACATATATGTCCTCCGGCGGCGGCACATCAATAAAATAGAAAAACACAACAGTACCAATTAGGTCGCTTTTTGCTAACGCAATTCAGGTGAGAACGTCAACTAATTTTAACGCAATATCAGTATTCTAGGCCAATAACTTAACCTTTTATTCAAATTCACCACGGTTCACACCTACCCCCTGGCCCGCGACCGGCCTTTGGCTCAAAACCGCTTAAAGCCGGATCAGGACTAAACCATACCTTGAAGTCGTGGCAGCAGCCCCTGTAAGAAGAGCTTACGTTTTGCAAAACGACTGAGGACCATGACCAAACCGCTTCCTTCACTGGCGCTTGATATGTCGCAAGATGGCATCGCCCTGCACCAGCTGGCTTTTGACGGCCACTGGCATGAGCTGGCGCGCGTGGCCCTGACAGACCCTGCCTTGCGGGCGCGGCTTGCCAATATGCGCACCATCGCCACCAAGCTGGAAGGGCGGCGGTTTAAAACTCGCATTTGGCTGCCGGAAGACCAGATCTTGAGTGGCTATTTTAACATTCTGGGAAATGATGACAACACGCGGCGCGGCAATGCCCGCGTGGAAGTTGCCGCCAAATTTGGTGGCAAGCCCAAAGACTATGCGGTGCAAATTGGCACGCGCGCCGAGGGCGGCGCATATGCGGTGGCGGCGGTGCGCCTTTCCACGCTGCACGAAGCCCGTACCTTTGCCAACAGCCACGGATTCAGAGCCAGAGGCTATAGCACACAATCCACCGTTGAGGGCTTTGCCACACCGCCAATATTTTTGCTACCTGCGGATAAGGTAAAGGTTATCGGGCTGGGGCTGGTGGCCACTACGGCCGCCGCTTTGGTGCTCGGGGGCGGCGTAGCGTTTTTCAAGCTTGATCCGCTAAATCTATGGGAAACCCCGCCAAAAACCTCTGATTTCGCACCGTTCCAGCGGCCCAATCCGAGTATAGAGCGGGCGGGCGCGCCCGTGGTGCCCCGCGCAAATGCCCCTGCGCCCGCATTTCCGGTGTTTGCCGACATTTCCAACATCTCAGCCTCGAGCACCCTGCCCTACCTGCCGCCCCGCCAGCTTAACGCCGATGCACAAGAAACCATTGACGCCCCGACTGCCCCAACCGAAGACACCCCCCCCGAGACCCTGCAACTGGCTAACGCAACCACGGTAAACTGGCCCGCCAGCATCGCCGCCTTGCCCACCGCCCCTTTGGTTGATCCCTTGCCCGCTGTCGGGCTGTTCAGCCTGCAAACCCGCGTAACCGAACCCCGCGCGCCCATTGCCGGCACGCCCCCCGCGCCGCCAAGTGGCCCAATGCTGGCCTACAGCGCCCAGCCGCGCCCGACAACCGTGGCCAACACCGCCTTTTATCTTGAGCCATTGCCCGCCCCCGCCACGCGGCTTTCCCCCAGTGGATTGGCCGAGCTCATAAGCCGCACCAACCTGACGGTTGCGCAGCTCTCGAGCATGCCTGCGCCGCTTTTGCTTATCGAAAACAAAGCCGTAAAATTCATCCCCGGCCTGCCGCCCATTTTGCCGCGCCTGCGCTCTGGCCGCGCCATACCGCCACAAGTAGCCCCCGCGCCAGCGCCAGAGCCGCCCGTTGTTGCTGTGCCCACCGGCCCCGCACCGCTGTTTACGCTGGTCAGCGGCCGCCCCGATATCACCCCGCCTTTGCGCCCCGCCCCGCCCGAAGCTGCGCCGGATATTCGCCCGCTCCCAAGGCCCGAGCCAGAAGGGGAAAACCCGCAAGTGGCAGGCAATGCCGAAGCAGCCACGGCCCCCGACACCACACCGGATAGCGCAGAACCCACAGAAACAGAGGCTGCCAATGCCAATCTTGCCGCCGCTATTGATGCCACGATAGCATCATCCGCACCGGAAGCTCCGCAGCTTTTCGCCTTGCTCGAGGGCCAGCCCGCCTTGTTGCCGCGTTTGCGCTCGGGGGCTGTCATTCCGGTTACGGCCACGCCTGCGCCCGAAGTGGACCCGGCATTTGCCGAGGCCAACGCCCTGCGCCCGCGCCGCCGCCCGCAAAATATCATCCAAATGCCTGACCCGCTGGATTCCATCATTTCCGGTGCCGCGCCTGCCTCGGCTGCCCGCCCCAGCCACCGGAGCGAGAACTTCGCCGCCAATGCCGCGCGCATTATCGCCATATCCACCAGCCGCCCAAGGGCAACCCCGCGCACCGTGCCCGCAGACCCGCAAAGCGTAAATCTGCCAACCTCGGCCTCGGTGGCCCGCGCGGCAACCATTGAAAATGCGATTAACCTGCGCAAAACCAACCTGCTCGGCATTTTTGGCACGGCAGACAACCGCACAGCCCTTATCCGGCTTTCTGGCGGGCGCAATATTCGGGTGCAACGCGGGCAAAGCTTTTCAGGCTGGACCGTGGTCGCCATTAGCGAAGACACCGTGCGTATACGCAAGCGCAACCGCGAAGAAATATTACGGATGCCAGCGGAGTAGCTACTCTTCAAGCACCAGCTCAACCAGCTGATTACTTTGTAAAAACAGGAAGTTATCATCGGCGATCAGCAGCACGCGCGGGGCTTCCCCCGCAGGCTGCCATAGGGCAATGCCCTCCATATTATCAAGCTCGCCCGCTGCCGTTTCAAACAGCACCTCGCCGGTATCCGCCCCGATATCAAACCGCCGCACGCGGGTGGCAAAGCCGCGAAAGCCAATAAAATCACGCTCAAGCACATAAAGCTGGCCGGCAAAAATATCGGCCCCTGTCACCAGAAACTCACCGACTCTGGGAATGCTCCAATCCTTATTCCACGCCTCATCGCGAAAACGATACACCGGAAAGGCGAGATCTATATCACCTGAGCGCTCGGGGATGGCGTAAAGCGTGCCATCGGCCCCCACCGCAAGGGCCTCTAGCCCTGAATTTGTAATCAGGCTGCGAAAATCAGGGTGCTTGGGCACAAATTCGGGCAGGGCGTTCACATCCCGCTGCATCATCACGCGGTGGTTGCCCTCAAACGACATAAAAACTTCGCCCGCCTCGCTAATTGCCAGCCCTTCGGCATCTATATTATAGCGGGTCACCGGCACGCCTTTGCTATCCAGAATGTCGGTTAGGCGCAGGTTTGCCACCCCCGTCAGCCGCCCGTTTTTGCGCAGAATATCCCCGCGCAGCAATGCGCCGCGATCCGAGGTGGCATAAAACGACATCCCGTCCGGTGCCACTTCCAATGAGGAAAACCCGCCAAAGCGCGGGTCGTCCAGTTGCATTTCAATGGAGGCATCCAGCCGCAGGCTTGGCGCGGCCATGGCCGAAGTTAACCACAGCGAACCCAATAAAGTTAGGGCTAATTTTCTCATTGTGATTGTAAAACACCTCTGCATTGGTTTGGCAGGTTGGCCAGCGTAAGCTCGGCGCGCGGCGCTGGGGGCGGCGCGTTTGGATCAGGGGGCGGCGGGGGCGCTAGCGCATCTGTTACCCACCATTCGGCCTCGGCGCAGCCATCGCCGCGTGGAATAGAGGCTTGCTCTTCACAATTGCGTGCGCCGCGTGGGCAGTTGAGCCGCACATGGAAATGCGCATTATGCCCCCACCACGGGCGAATTTTGCGCAGCCAAGCGCGGTCGCCTCTCGGGGCATCGGCGCACATTTTCATTTTAATCGCACCAGCCACAAATATCCGCGCCACGGCGGGGTCTTTCGCAGCGGCCCGCAGCAGCGCCATATGCTCGGGTAGCCAGTTGCCATTCACCGAGCGCTGGTCGCTTGATCGCACATTCAGCGAGGAAATAGTCTCCCGTTGCCGCGCGCTCAGATCGAGGCGTGCGGGGGGCAGCAGCCAGATATCCACATCCAGCCCGATCTGGTGGCTGCGGTGGCCGCCGTTCATCGGGCCGCCACGGGGCTGGCTCATATCGCCCACGTTAATCCCGTTCCAGCCCAGCTCCACGGCCGAAGCCCCCAGCCGCTCAATAAAGCGCACCAGTTGCGGCGTGCCCCAATGGCGATTACGCGAAAGCCGCATAGCCTGCCATGTAGGCCCCGTTTCCGGCAGTTGCACCGCCCCCGCCAAGCACCCCCGCGCATAAGAGCCGATAGGGGCCGTGCGCTGGCTGTTTGGCCCCTCTACTGCGCTAAATAAAAGCTTGGCGGGGGTGTCGGCGAATGCCGCCCCAGCCGCTAACCATGCGGCCACGATAAGCCAAATTTTCATGCAGGCACCATCCGCTTTCGCGCCATGACAAGCATGATATAGCCGAGCAACAATATCGGAATAATCGGCGTTAGGCCAATGCGGTTGCTGTCTGAAAGGGTTGTGACCACCGCCACCAGAAACGGCCCGACAAAGGCCGTGGCCTTGCCTGCCATAGCGTAAATGCCGAAAGCCTCGGTCATGGTGAGCTTGTTGCTGACAAATTCCACCACCAAAGCACGAGAGGAGGCCTGCATAGAGCCACCCGCCGCACCGATCACAGCACCACAAATGATAAACGCGATGGTGGGCAGGTTAGAGCCCTCCGGCACCGGCATCATAAGCACACTGTCTTTGGTGATGCTAAGCACCGCCACCGTGACCAAAACAAGCACCACAATGCTAAAGGTTACCACCGGCATCGAGCCTTTGCGCCCGTCAACCCAGCCGCCCATCCAAGCGCCAAGCGCCCCGGCAATGGCGGCCACAATGCCGAATATCAGCAGGTCCATCTGGCCCCAGCCCAGCGCGGATTTGGCATATATGGCCCCGAAGGAATACAGCACCACCAGCGCATCGCGGTAGAGCAATGACGCGCCAAAAAACATCCAGATTTCAGGGTGGGGTTTGATTTTGCGCCACGCCGCCCGCAGCCCCGTGGCCCCCTTGGCAGCAGCTTTGCCAAGGGGCACGTCGGTGCGCTTATCCGGTGTGAACAGGAAAAACGGAATGGCAAAGACCACAAACCAGATCGCCGAAAGCGGCCCGGCGGCGCGGTAACCCTCACCCTTGGCCGCATCTAGCCCGAAAATCGGTGCGTTGCCCAGTACAGTCAGGTCTGATCCCGGGGGCGTAACCATGAGCAGGAGCATAAAAAACAGCACCAGAACCCCGCCAACATAGCCGATCGCCCAGCCATAACCAGAGATTTTCCCGACCTCTTCGCGCGGCACAAGGTCCGGTAAAATCGAGTTTGTAAACACAATTATATATTCCGCACCAATAAAAGCGGCAATGAAGGAAAGGTAGATCCAGTACAGGCCAGACATGCCGGGCTCTGCCCACCATAGCCCATAGCTGCCAATAACAAATAGCGCACCAAAACCAAAGACCCAAGGCTTGCGCGGCCCTGACCTATCTGCAATGCCCCCCAACAAAGGCGCGCTAAAGGCCACGAGTATCCCCGCAAAGGCCACCAGATAGCCCCAAGTGGCTTGCCCTTCAGCCTCGCTTGCAAAAAACAGCTCACTGGCGAAAAACGGCGCGAAAATGAAGGTGATCACAAGGGTGTGGAAGGGCTGCCCCGCCCAGTCAAACAGCATCCAGCTCCAGATGCCTTTTTTCGATGCGCGTTCCGTCATGGTCTCTCCCTCAAGTTTTGGCCATTAGAGGGGGGTTGCGCCTATATTTCAAGCTTTGTTTTTCATATTCTGCCCTCGGCATCCGCGCCCGGACTTCAGGCCTGAGCGCGGCACGAGGCTGCGGCTATGGCTGCACAACAATCAGCCCGCCATAGCTGGCCGCCTGTTGCAAAATCTCCCCGCCGCCTTTAGTGGTCAGGCTGCCGCCACCAGAGGCCGTCAGGGTCATGGTTTCGAGCGCATTCACAATCAAGCTGGCCCCGCTGGCCACGTCTGCATTCGCCGTGGCACAATCAAGCGCCCCCGCATTCAGCGCCGCCCCTGCCGAGGCCACCGCCCGCAAATCCTGCCCGACCACGATCCGGGCTTCCAGCCCTGAGCTAATGCTCACCGCATTAAAGCCGGTAAAATCAAATCCCTGCTTTTCCGCCTGTGCCGAAAATGTATGAACCTGCGCCAGAACAACCGCTGCCCCTGTGGTAACGGCTGTCGCTATGAACCTGCGCCTTGTTGCCTTGAGGGTCTCCGTGGTATTTTCCTTTTGACACCTTAATGTTGATCGCATCAACCTATATCCGGTTTTCCCATAGCAATAGCATTTTTCAGGTTTCCGGCGGCCATGCCCTCTGGTTTTCCGCCGCCCCCCAAGCCGCCACCCAGTCTGGCAATGCAGGGTTCCAGTTGCCCAGCCCCATGGCCTCCACCACCTCTGCCGCTGGCACGATCCCGTTTTTGCCCACCACAGCTACACGATACACCACCGAAGACAGCGCCTCACCGTCCTTCCACATGCTTTGCTCCAGCAGCAAAAACCGCCCGTCATGGCCAATGGCTTTTGAGCGCATCTCGAAACGGTCAAACATCACCACCCGCTTTCGATACCGCGCCGTCACCCCCGCCATGGTCATGCCCCAGCCCTTGGCCCGCAGCGCTTTCACCAGCCCCATACGCTTGGCCAGCTGCACCCGCCCGAGGTCATACAGCGTCAGGGTGCGGCCATTGTTGAGTTCCCACCACATATCAAGGTCTATCGGCCAGCAGCGATGCTGCGAGATATGCGGCGCGCCGGGGGGCAACATGGGCGCGTTACGATGCTTGAAGCTGTGGTATGCGATGCGAAAAAATGGATACATGTTGACCTCCACGTCAAGCATTGGCAAAGCCGCCGCCCCTTGGCAAGCCTTTACCTTACGTCGTGCCCTTGCAGCTTGCGCTCACACATACTAGATGTGAGGCCAACCCCTTTTCGGAGCGCATTTAAATGACCTCGATTTTTCAAATCCTCAGCGCCGCGCTGGACATCCTCTGGTTCATCATCATTGCCCATATTGTCATGAGCTGGCTGGTGAATTTTCAGGTGCTTAACATTCGCCAACCGCTGGTTGGGCAAATCTGGTATGGCTTGCAGCGCATTCTGGAGCCGATTTACAGCCGCATCCGCAAAATCCTGCCACCTATGGGCGGGCTGGACCTTGCCCCGATGGTGCTGATCTTCGGCATTTTTGCCCTGCGCGTAATCCTTGCCAATAACATCGGCGCTTTTGGATGACCCTGTGGAACGGATGACCCCGTGGCGG
>Ga0256839_1001917_pt1 | contig 24266 bp, 15 predicted proteins | sample 354166metaG_FD_185968 | JGI IMG/M metagenome (GOLD analysis project Ga0256839, IMG submission 185968) | Hydrothermal vent microbial communities from Mid Atlantic Ridge, Atlantic Ocean - 354-166 | ecosystem: Environmental > Aquatic > Marine > Hydrothermal vents | place: Atlantic Ocean: Mid... | reverse complement strand
CCCACAGCGAAAAGTCCGGCCGCAGCCATTCCGCCAGCACCGCGGCATACGCCGCGCCGAGAAACGCTGCCGAAACGGACGGTTCCGCGGCATCGTAAAACCCCCACGCCAGACGGACCGCTTCTTTGAGGCGCTCGCCTGTAGGCGGCTCGGGTAATTGATACCCGCCGAGCGCCTCGGGAAGCTCTACATAGACGTTGTCACGAACCCCATCGCCTGTGATGCCGCCGCCGCCGTGTAGGAATACCCACCTCTTGCCTAGCTTCCTCCAACCAGTGTGCGCGAAAACGTGTGCGAACTCCGCACTCGAACTGAGCGCCTGGATGGCGTCGCGGACCAGATCGCGAACCCGTGCGACAGGCATAAGTCGCGGCCTGGCGCCCCAGTTCTCGGCAATCCAGCTCATGCGCTCGAACTCGGCCGCAGCGACGCGGATAACAGGAAGCCGCGTTCCGGCATACTCACCTGCGATTTCAAAAAACCGTGACTGGGTTATACCGTCGTCTACGATTACTTCGCGGCGAATCCTCGCCACAAAATTCGATAGCCGGACTTCGCGCTCGCGGATCCCGTCTGAGGTTTCGCAGGTGTAGATCCGAAAAAACCCGTGTGGCGTCAGCAGGTAATCTTCCACCCGCTCAGTGCCTGGTTCTTCCGCTGGCGCGTACGGATTTGGGTCGCTCGATAAGGCGGCCTCAGCCTCCTGCAGGATTTCTAGTAATTGCGTCTCGATGCGATCGGCGTCGATTCCTGGACTCTCCCCCAAGCGGGTTAGCACCGCGCGAGCGAACTGCGCTCGGCTTTTCGCGCTGGTCAGAACGACCCGGTCCGAAAACAGGATGGGACCGTCGTCAGCCGTGATCGAAACGACGGCGGTGACGTCGCCGTTTATGCGTCGCCGATATCCCGTACAATTGAGTGTTATCGGCATAACTACTCCCCCTACAAAGCCTTACGTATCGGCGGCCGCGGACGGTGCCGCGGCCGCTGGCCTGTCCGCGGCAGCCACCCGCGCTCTCGGAGCCATTCGATCGCCTCAGCCCGCGAACACCCACGCAGCGACATGACGGCTTCGACAATTCCCCCGCCCTGGCGGCAGGCCCGGCAGAACCAGAGGTTGCGCTCCAGGTCGAGTGCAACACAGCGCCCGCTTCGGGAAGAGTGGACGGGCGAGTGCCCGGTATCGGCGCGACGCTTATCCCCGCGGATGCGGATCGGATTTCCGGCCTCTTCGAAAATTTCGCGGATTGACACGACCCTGGTCCGGTTCAAATAAGAACTCCACATCGGCCCGAAGCCACACCTGTTCGCCGTTCAACCCGCGACGTGGAGTCGCGAACCGGCGGGCCAACGCCCGTTCGGGCGGTGTGAGCTCCGTGTCATGGACGTATTCGTCGCTCCTCATCGGTATCGCCTGCATCAGGCTCGTGTTCCCCCTCCACACGGTCTTGGACGAACCGCTGTAGCTCGTCGGCGGGGATCCTTGTACAGGCCCCCACCTTGATGGCCCGAATGTGTCCCCGCCGAATTAACCTGTACAAGGTCGCGATGGAAATTGCCAGCACGTGAGCCGCTTCGCGCGGTCGAAAAAGTAGCAGCGTATCTGACCGCTTCATGCTGCACCTCCAGGATTGCATGTGTGAACTATTAAGGTGAAGCGGCCTCCCGACAACTGCGCGAAACCTGCGCTTTCTCAGCGCAGGGTTTATCCCCGCCGTCACTGCAGAATAGGGCGGCTACGCCATGAAATTGCATGCGAAAAGAAAAACCTGCGCTCCAAAGCGCAGGTTTAGCGTGTGCTTGGGCGGCAACTTTTTTAGCGACCATCCACGACCGGCGTGCTGTACCCCCCGCGTCCGGGGCCCCCGGGCCGGCGCACGAAGCCCCGCTTTTCCAGGTCGCGTAGTATCCCGGCGACAGTCTGTTCAGACATCTGCACGTCCCCGCACAACTGGTGCAGAGTCGCGGTTCCGCGTTCTACCAGACGGACAAACACTAAGGCACGCTTCCCCTTGATGGTGCGAGACTCGCCGCTAGGCAAACGGACAAGCGCCCGGTGGCCGTCGTATTCGGTTAATACAGGACCGCCGGAGCAAGGCAACAGCGCTCCAAGGTATTCGATGACCGCCGGAGCATCGAACCCGCGGAGTGGTACAACCGGGCCGGGCAGCGTCGCGGCACCCTCCGGTAGATTCCACCCGCGCGCTTTCATCCGGCGGCCGCAGTCATGCACCCACTGGACCAACCGCCGGTGTAGTTCCCCGGGCGAGCTCGCCTCGAACCGAACTTGTTCCCGCACTTCCGCGAAGTGTTCCGCAGCGGCGGCGTCGCCGAAAAGCAGGATCGTGCGTGCGCCTTTGCGGTGCGTGAGCCGCCAACCCCCCGTGGGAACGCCCAGAATGCACGCTCCCGCGGGTCGTGGTGTACCCGGTGGTTTTCCCGTTGCGGACGTCCCGCAATACCAAATCAATCGGCCCCCCGCGCCCCAACTAATGTGTGCCAGAGGCTCGTGTACGTCGGAGTGCTCCAAGACGAGGTGTTCCGCCCAGACGATGAGAGACGATCGTGGCATCTTGTTGCCCCGGTCGGTGACACCCGGCGGTGGCATGGACAGGAGAGACGGTCGGCGGCCGTGCCACCGATACGGCCGTCACCGCGGACACCGTTCGCGACCGGAGTCGCGGCTAGCCGACCGCCACGCAGATTTTCCCCCATCCGGCCCCCGTCGTCAACCCCTTCCGCGATGCACGGCAACGGGTCGCCGCGGGTCGGGCGGTCTTGGGTCCGACGGTCGCCGCTCACGAGCCGCCGTGCGGGCCGTGTCAGGCGACGGACGTGCTTCGCGCTGCGGCGGTCCGTCCGTCGCGGGCCAGGGTAGCGACGGCGGTCCGGGTATGCCGCGGTCCGCGGTGATGCGACGGACCGAGCTCCGGCCGTGCGGTGGCGGTGCCGCCGTCTGTGGGGTCACATGCGGGTCCGCCTCAGCCCCGGCCCCCATCCGGTCCCGGGCGGACGCGGCCGCGGTGGCCGCCTGCGTCCCCCGCAGGAAACCGGCCGCCGGTTCCGCACGCTGGCGGTGCCGCCGTAGCCGCATCGAACGCCCCCGCGGTGCCGCAAGTCGAGCTCGCGGGCAACGGCCCAACCGGCCCGCGGGCCACCCGGCGAAGGAAGTGGCCCCCACCGCGGTCCCGGAGCCCCGCGGGCGGCCGCATCCTTTCCCATGGTGCCCAGGTCGCGGGCCGTGGGTCCACTCCGGTGCGCGGGTGTGCGCGGTCGCGGCAGCCCCGGCGGGCGGCATGGCCGCCGATGCGGTGCGCCTCACTCGCGGCCCCCACTCTCGCGGCCTGGCGCCTGCGGTGTAGGCGTCTACTACCCCCGCACGGACCGCCTCCGCGGTGGCGCCCCCGCACGCGGCACCCGCCGCGAGGTTCCGCCGGTGGGCCGATCGGCCCCCGTGGGTCGAGTATCGGGCGGCACGTGGCGGCCAGGCGGGTCGCCGCCGCAGCTTTTGACGTGGCGGCAGTCCGGTCGCGGAGCTCCGGAGTGAACCCCTGGCCCACGCTGAATGCCACGGTAACCCACGGCCGCGTGCCGGCCTGAAAGCATCGGCCTACGCAGGCCCCCGCCACTCGCACGCACCGGCCTTTCCGCGAGTTTTCCCACAGGCGGCCGCGGCCCCCGATTCCGCACGACGCCGTGCGTGCGGGCTCCCACGGCCCCCATCGCCGCCACGCCGCGCATGCGGCCACCGCCTCCGCAAGCGCTGCCGCAGCCCGCGCAGGGTTGTGGCGGGCCGCCGCGCAACACTTGTAACACACACGCTTCCCAAAGTGTTACAGCGAATCTGTCGCAAGCCCCGCTGCACCAAGAGCTTACAAGCGCCGTAACACTGTAACACCTGTAACACATTAGGTTAGGATACGCGTTACGGATACGGAAAAGCGCGCGGGTTGGCAACCAACCGCGGCCGTCTGGCCAATCGGTAGCCCCCACAGTGAGAGACGGCGTGCGGATTTGGCCCGTGGTGCGAGCTTTCGGTGCCGGACGGCTTGGGAATCGTCCGGCGGCGAGAACGGCGAATCTGAGCGAATCTGTGCGTCCGGTTGCGCCCCCCATGCCCCCGCGCTAGCGCTTCCCCCGTCCGCGGAGCGCGTCCAGGATCGCTCGCCGCTTGTCTTCGGGAAGCTCCGCCAGAGCCTCGATCAGGTCCGCAAGGGCCGGATGTTCGTACAGCAGCGCATCCAGCAGCGCGCGGGTTTTCTGGAAAGCGGAAGTGTGGGCGCCGTCCGCACTTAGGGTAGTGTCTTCGGGTCCTGGGGGGGGCACTCGGCGGGTTGCGCAACTCTCGGCGCAACCCGCATTTTCGTTGCGCCGCAGACGCGCTTAACAAAAGCCGGACCGCCGTCGCGCCGACGACGGCGCAGTGGTAGCGTGACCCGTCCTCGGGTCCGCCCCATGGCTCGGACCGCCATGATCCCAGCGCAGTGGAAAGGCAGCCCGGGCCAAGAACAAAGGCGGACCGCCGCCGTCGCCGGCGCGACGGTGGTCCGCCCCCTCTCGCCGCTTCGGCCGCTGGCCGAAGCGGCGCCTGAGCCCGCCGCCTCGCGGGACCGGACCTCCGCCGCTGCGACGGCGGAGCAGTGGTAGCGCGACCCGGCCCCGGGTCCGCCCCAAACCCATGGGAACCAGGGAAGCGGTGGCAAAACGATCCCCACCGATGGGAGAAACGCCGCCCGTCCCAGCATAGGGGATGGCGCGCGCCGCATCTCTTGCCGCTTCGGCCGCCCGGCCAGAAGCGGCCCCCGAGCCCGCCGCCAGGCGGGACCGGACCTCCGCCGCTGCGACGGCGGAGCATTGCTAGCGCGACCCGGCGAGGGTCCGCCCCAAAGCGCTGGCGCCAAGGAAGCGCCGGCGCTACTGGCCCCCGCCGAGCAAAAGAAAAGCCCGCCCTTCGCAGGATCGGCAAGGGGGCGCGCCCTGCCGATGCCGCTTCGGCCGCTGGCCGAAGCGGCCCCGAGCCGCCGCACGGCGGGTCCGGAGCTCCGCCGCTGCGACGGCGGAGCATTGGTAGCGCGACCCGTCCTCGGGTCCGCCCCAAAGCGCTGGCGCCAAGGAAGCGCCGGCGCTACTGGCCCCCGCCGAGCAAAAGAAAAGCCCACCCTTCGCGGGATCGACAAGGGGGCGCGCCCTGCCGATGCCGCTTCGGCCGCTGGCCGAAGCGGCCCCGAGCCCGCCGCCCGGCGGGACGAGGGGAGCCGGACCACCGTCGCGCCAACGACGGCGGTCCGACGCTCTCTTCCTGCCCCGGCTGGTGGGCCCGACGCGCCGGCCATCGGGCTCGCCAGCGCGTCCGGGCGAACCCGGGGCGGGTCGCGCTGCCACCGCCCCCCGACCGAGCGGCGGAGTCTCGGGCTCCCCGCTCGGAGTAGCCGCGGCTGGCGAGGAAAGCGCCCGCGCGCACGCGGCCGGGTCTGGCCCCAGGCTGGTGGGTAGGCCCTCCCCGCCGGGGCCCGGCGGGGGTACCAATGCGCCGTCGCCGGCGCGACGGCGGTCCGCCCCCCTAGCCGCTTCGGCCGCCGGCCGAAGCGGCCCTCGAGCCCGCCGCCAGGCGGGACCGGACCTCCGCCGGTGCGACGGCGGAGCATTGGTAGCGCGACCCGGCTCGGGTCCGCCCCGAAGCGATGGGGCCAAAGAAGTGCTGGCAAAAACGGCCCCCGACTAGGGAAGAAACGCCGGCCGTCGCCCTACCTGCAACGGGGCGCGCCCTGCCGATGCCGCTTCGGCCGCCCGCCCGAGTCGTGCGTGACGGCATTGTGGATCAAGTGGGCGGCGAAGATCTCCTCTTTGGTGTAAACTCGAGGCAGGCACGTGCATCATCGACCGGAAGCCACAGGGAAGCTAGACCGCGTTCTGAGCAGTTAGGGCGCGACGCACGTGGTTGAAGGGCTGGAGCGAAGGCCATGTCAGGCCGCGTACTGTGGGTCGTGGGATTCGCTGTGACCTTGCTGGCTGGTTGTGTGGGGGGGACGGATGGCGAGTTCGTGGCCAATCTGGGTCCCGTGTTTGTAGACCTCGACGACGATCCTGAAATCCAACACACGTTCAACGTCCATAACGACTCTGCAAAACCGCTGGAAATTGTCGGGGTCCGCACGTCTTGCAATTGCGCGAAGGCCGAGTTGAGCGCCACGCAGATCGCACCCGGCCGGTCCGCAACATTGACCCTCACCTACGTGCCCAGCAAGGTCTGGGGATCGGACACAGTCTCCGCCGACCTTTTGCTTAGAAGCGGCTCGGTTCGGCGGTACACCCTTCACCTGAGCTGGTATCCGCGTCTCTTTGTGCACACGACGGACCTGGACGTGGGTGGTGTTCGCAGCGGACTCGCGGGCGGCGTTACGCTGCGGTGCAGAGCGTATGGTCCCTCGAAAGAGAGCGTCTACCGGTTCGCCTCGGCGGAATCTGATGTAGGATTGACGTGCAGCCTCGCGAAAGACACGGGCAAATACATCTCGCCGGTGGTCTACGAAAGCCGGCAGGAGCTGCGTGTAAGCGTACCGCCAAGCACGAAGCTCGGCGACCGGAGGGGAACGCTGCGACTAACATTCCGCGACGGCAACGGGCAAACGATTTGCACGTCGGTAACTGTCCGCTGGGAGGTAACGCCTGTGGTGCAGCCGGCGCCTGCCGTGGCGGTTCTGGAGCCGGGCGGTGAGCTTTCCGTTACGTTACAGGCCCACGACGGGCTTCCCTTCGAAATTCTCGGCTTTTCGATCCAGCCTCCAGAGGCCCAAGCGTGGCTCGGGGTCGAGATCGATCGGCAAGCCCGCCGCGTGCTTCTCCGTGATCGTCGCCAATCCGAGACCGTTTCCTCGCCGCTTCCGCAGCGTTGCCTGGTGGCGATCGAGATCAACCATCCGAACCAGAAGGTGGTGCAGCTTCCGGTATTGCGGTAGCAGAAGCAGCTGAGATGGGGGAGGACAACGATGCGCACAGCTCGATCAACGGGTCGAATGAGTGCCATCTTCGTTCTTTTGGCGGGGCTGGCAGCGTGCCTCCCTGGTCTCTTCGCAAGCGAGCACTGCTACAACGGACCCCCGGTACTGCTGGACTGCGTCACCAACCCGGCCCTGAACACCTTCTGCCACGTCCACTTCCAGTTTTTGAACGACACCGACTGCGATTATACGCGACCAGTTCCTGAGTGCAGTGGCACTATCGGATGCATATACGACGAGACTCGCCGTCTGTACCGGATGACCGTCGCGAGTTCGCTCGTCTACGCTGGTTGCAAGACTCCGCCGGTCCCGGGATGCACGGGATGCTGGCACTGCGCGGCGTCGCTCGTATGCCGGATCGACTACTTCTACACAGACGGAGAATGTACGGACCGGATCGAACGCATCTACTACTGGGGCGCCGTACGCGAGGGGTGCTACTGACACACCCCTAGGCTCTCGTATCCTCCGACGGATCTCGTTGCCCTATTGATGCATTGCCTGCTCGGTTTCCGAGCCGGCAATCGGCACGGCGGAGGCTTGACTATGGCAGAGGCTACTCACGTTGTCCTGGCATGGCTCCTATGTTCCGTTACTGGCTCTGGGGACGCGTCCCAGGGCGCGGCGCAGAGGCCCACGGACCTCGAACAAGCCCGCGCCGTGATACGGCCACTTCTCGACGCCGTCTATGCGAATGCGGACGCGTTTTCGTCTTACTACATCCGCGTTGAGTCCCGGCCGACCAGGCCGGGCGCCGACGATGCCGACGGGAAGGACACAGGCGAGTCTCTGAGCATATTTGAGTGGTGGAGGAATGGAGACGTATGTCGTTTGCGTATTACACATCGAACGGGCAAGCCGCCTCGTGTACCTGAGATCGAGCCGAAAGTCAAGAAGGTCACACTGGAAGACGGCAGCCAGTTCATCAGTGGAATAGGGGTAGCGGGGCCAATGACATCGATTGAGGACTGGATAGGCATCAGGGACAAGGACGCGTTACGGACCGCCTCGTCGATCAGGCCGGACCTGCAAGACCACGTCTTTGCACCTGCGCAAGCTGATCTTATGCATGGCCCGGAAACTTGGGATAGGATCACGCCGTCGCCCTCCGTTCCTTTCGTGCTTGTGCCAGGCGGCCTCTCTTCCCGAAGTGCGTTACGCGAGGTCGAGCGGGCTTTGCAAACGGGGGATTTTCGCTGGAACGATCGCATCTCGCTCTTGGGGCACCGATGCGTCCTTGTCCAGGTGCACACCGTACGGGACGTCACGCAAGCATTCGATCCTGCCGCGGAACCACTCAGGTATCGTCTTCACGAGACCACGAGGGTTTACTTCGATGCTTGCTGCCCAGGTGCGATCCGCGGCATTGACCACATTACCCGAAGCGAACGCCCCGACGGGTCCGGGGGGGTTAACGAACACATCGAACGCTTCGTCGATGTCCGCCGTGTCCAAGGCCGGCTGTGGGTGCACTGGAAGCGAGTGTCGGAAACTCGGATCTTTCGCCTGACCAAACCAGAACGCCAGCGCAAATTCTCCGGCGTTATGGAGGTGCAACGCTGCGAGTTTCGGCCGCTGCGGGACGACGAGGGCGCCATAGAACTAAGCGCCGGGACACGAATCTACGAAGCACCGGAATATGGGCGGGTCTTCGTTGTCCCCGAAGATACCGTACTCACGCTCGCAAACTTCGAGTCGTGGGTTAAAAAAGTTCGTCAACAGTTGCTTCCCGCAGAGATCGCGCTCAGAACGCCCGCGGCCAACGTCGGTCATCTGGCCCGCCCGGCGGACCGCGGATCCGTCAGCCCTCTCTTCGTGGGCTTCATCTTCCTGCTGATTCCACCGTTGCTTTTCGTACTGGTCCGGTCAATCCGGAGGATAAGAAACCGCTGGCGCGCGTCCGCGTCGGACGGCTCCGGGTCGTAAGGCCCTGGAAGAGGACCTTCCTATGCCAACAAGAGGACAGCGCATCGGCCGCGACGGGTGGTCCGCACACGTAGAGCAAGTGCCGCTGCCGGGGGGCTGGCCCTTTACCGGATCCCGGCCTCGCCTCCTTGCTCAAGCTGGTTCCGCGACACGTCGGGCAGCCGGTACGGTCAATGTGTCGGACGGAGATTAGCCTGAGGGGGGTATCATGGCAGCGAAGGTAGCGGATTGGCGTTCCAGAGCAGACAGGTGGTCGCCGTTACTGGTGGCGGTCGTCCTCATTACGGTCGGAGCAATCGGCACTCGCCTTGCGCGGGAAGACTCCTTCTTCACGATGGAACTGCAGTTGTTTGAGGCGGGAATCTGTCGGTGGTACTCCCCCGCCAACTCGGATCCCCTCCCCCAGGCATTGCGACTGTCCCCGATGATTGCGGCAACGCCGGCAGTCCTGGGCGGGATGCCGCGGTTTCTGCTTCGCGACGCTGCCCGTGGCCGAGTCGCTTCGCTTGAGCTCAACCAGTTGATCACCGCCGCACCGGGCCGAGTGCTCTATTCCCTACAACTGGGGCGGCACCTGGTCCTGGCGTGTTGGATCGCCGCCGTTTGGCTCGTGTGGCTTGTCGTTCGGCCGTACGGACCTGGTCCTGCCCTGGCAACCGTCGCAGTCTGCGCGTTCAGTCCCTCGTTTCTGTCGTTCGGACACCTGCTCTCGAGTGACACGCTCGCCGCGGCGGCGGCCATCGCAAGCTGCGCGGCGATGGCATGGTACATCGAACAGCCGAACACGCTGCGTGCTGGGGTGGCCGGCGGCGTCATGGGTTGCGCCATCGCGGTGAAACTCTCGCTAGCTCCCTTGCTCCCTGCCTGGATCCTCGGTCTCTACGCAACCGCGAGCCGGGGCCGAAGCGAGCCTCGCTTGCCGGCGCGCTTGCTGCTCCACTCCGCCGTCTGCCTGTTCTTCGCGTGGTTCGTCCTGGCCGCCATCCATCGCTTCTCCTTCGGCTATGACGGTCCCTATCACAGCGACACTTTCCTCCGCCTCTTCAACGGCGAGGGTCCGCTCGCGACCATAGTGAGGGCCACCCTTTGGCTTGTGCCCAGGGACGTCCTGCACGGAGCCGACGTGCAGCTCTTTTTCCATGATTACTATCGCCAGCCGGTCCGGGTCTGGGGTATCCTGTTCCAAAGCGGTACTCCCCTTTATTACCTCGGGACAGCGGTCGTCAAAGAGCCCACGGGATTTGTCCTTCTGCTGGCTGTCGGGCTGCTCGGCGCCTTTCGCCTCGCTGTCTGGCCGTTCTCACCGAAGGCACGTCGGGTGGTGCCGTTCGCAGGTTTCAGCGTACTCTTGTGGATCGTTGCCACCGGTCTGCCCGGCTTCCAGGACTATCGCTACGTCCTACCCGCCCTGGCGTGCCTGGCCCCCTGTCTCGCCTACGTACTGTCCCACGCGCGCCGACCGCTTCGGTTGCTTCTCTATGCCGCTACACTGATCGGCAGCCTCGAAGGGCTGCTCGCCTGGCCACACTACACAGCTTTCGTTAACGTCGCGACGGAATACCTTGCCGGGGACGGGCAGCGAGTGGTTGATCCCAAGACCGTTTACCGCGCTCAGGATCTGTTCCGCCTGAAGCGGTGGCTCGACGCTCACCCGGAAGCGTCCAACCCGATTCTGGCAGTCGCCACAGCCGAGCCGCCCTTCGCACTATACGGCCTGCCGGAGCCTTCTGAAACGTGCGACCGCACGAAAGAGCAGGAGAACTCGGCCGCACGGGGCGGCGGCGAGGCCCCAATGCCGGTGCGGCCCGGCTGGTACGCGGTGGAAAGAGCGCTCGTCTTAGGCGACTTCGTCCGGACCGGCGCCACCGCCCAGCTAGCCGGCCCCCCTTACCTCTACGAGTACCTCAGAGACGCTCAACCAGTGGCCGAGGTCGGCCGAACCATTCTTGTGTATCGACTCACTGCCGAGGACTGCAGAGAACTGCTCCGCACCGTTGGCTACCCGCGGCGCGCGCCGGGGGATGGACTACCGTAACGCTGTCGATGGAAGGGTGAGCGGCGTGCGGGCAAGCCCGATATGCCCCCCCGCTGGGGCCGACCTGACCTACGGCACCCGACTGCCCTGGGGACGACCTGGCTCGAGATCTCGAGGCTTGCGAGGAACGCGGCAAAGACAGCGCATAGCCAGCCCCGGCTCACGGCCCCCCTAGCTCAATTGGTAGCGCGACGGACTCCCGAAGCGCCGGCGCGGCACGGGTAGGGCGGCCCCCGGCCCTCGAGCCCCCGCCTGGCCGACCGGACCTGCGCCGCGCCGTCGGCGATTTTGGAGTGCGGCAGTCCTCTGCCGCTTTCTTTCAAACCCCACGGAGCTGAAGAAGCGCGGGCCAGAATCAAGCCCGTCGAAGAACGGAAAAGCCGCCCATCGACCGGCCGAAAGGCGGTACGAGGAATCGCCTCGCCGCTTCGGCCCGCCCGGCCCGAAGCGGCCCCCGGAGCCCGCCGCCTGGCTGGACGGGGGGAGGGGCGGACCGCCGTCGCCGGCGCGACGGCGGTCCGGCCTCTCTTGCCGCCGCGGCAGCTTGACCCGACGCGCCGGGCATCGGGCGAGCCGGGGCGTCGGGGCGGTCCCGGAACCGGCCGCGCTGCTACCGCCCCGGCTAGCGAGCGGCGGAGCCTGCGGCTCGCCGCTCGGAGTAGCCGCGGCTGGCGAGGAACGCGCCTGTGCGGACGCGGCCAGGGCCGCGCGCAGGCTGGCGGGTAGGCCCTCCCCGCCGGGGCCCGGCGGGGGTACCAATGCGCCGTCGCCGGCGCGACGGCGGTCCGGCCCTCTCTTCCCCCCGCGGCAGGTCGGCCCGATGCGCCCGGCGTCGGGCGGGCCGGGGCGTCGGGGCGGTCCCGGAACCGGCCGCGCTGCCACCGCCCCGCCGAGCGAGCGGCGGAGCCTGCGGCTCGCCGCTCCGAGCAGCCGCGGCTGGCGAGGAAAGCGCCTCCGCGCACGCGGCCGGATGCGGGCCGAGGCTGGCGGGTAGGCCCTCCCCGCCGGGGCCCGGCGGGGGTACCAATGCGCCGTCGCCGGCGCGACGGCGGTCCGCCCTTCTCTCGCCGCTTCGGCCCGCCGGCCGGAGCGGCCCGGAGCCCGCCGCCTGGGAGGGGTACCAATGCGCCCTCGCCGGCCCGACGGCGCTCCGGGCCCTCTGCCCGCCGCGGCAGGTTGGCCCCAGGCGCCGGGCATCGGGCTCGCCGGGGGCGTCGGGGCGGCCCGCGAACCGGCCGCGCTGCCACCGCCCCTCCCAGCGAGCGGCCGAGCCTCCGGCTCCCCGCTCGGAGTAGCCGCGGCTGGCGAGGAAAGCGCCTCCGCGCACGCGGCCGGCTGGGAGCCGAGGCTGGCGGCTAGGCCCTCCCCGCCGGGGCCCGACGGGGGTACCAATGCGCCGTCGCCGGCGCGACGGCGGTCCGCCGCTCTCTTCCCGCCGCGGGAGATCAGCCCGATTCGCCGCGGATCGGCCTGGCCAGCCCCTTCAGGCGGTCGCGGAACCGGCCGCGCTGCCACCGCCCTGGCCAGCGAGTGGCCGAGCCTCCGGCTCGCCGCTCGGAGTAGCCGCGGCTGGCGAGGAAAGCGCCTCCGCGCACGCGGCCGGCTGGGAGCCGAGGCTGGCGGCTAGGCCCTCCCCGCCGGGGCCCGACGGGGGTACCAATGCGCCGTCGCCGGCGCGACGGCGGTCCGGCCTTCTCTTGCCGCTTCGGCCGCCGGCCGAAGCGGCCCGGAGCCCGCCGCGCCACGCGCAGCGGCGGCACCCCGCGAAGAGTGCACACGGCCGCCGAGATTCGACCAACCACCGCAGACGGTGGGACGCGCGCGGAGCGCGTGACACGCTTCGTCTGCTCGCTCGAGGGCAAACGTCAGCCCGTGATCGCCGGAAGCAGCACGAGCACGGCGACCAGGTCGGGCTCCTCCTGAGGAACCTTCCGGATGGTGAGCTCCAGCTCCTCGTCCTGTAGGCTTCTGTGTCCCGATGCGAGCTCCTGGATACGCTGTTCGATGACCTGCTCCACGATCCTGCGACCGACGAGATCGCGCCACAACTCGTCGATCGCGCGCCGCAGCCACTCCCGCTTTTCGGGCTCGGTGACGTTCTGTTCCGCGCGCGCCTGATCCAGCAAGCGGCGCCCCTCAATAAGCGGCAGCGGCTGAGGATCGGACAGCCGCCGAACGGCCAAGCAGATCACCTCCTCGGCAAGGCCGGTGCTTTTACCGATCTCGACCAGGTAGCGTGGCCGGATTACGAATATCGTGGTGGTCACATCCACTGCCCTGGTGCGGATCACTCCATTCCGGGCGAGCGTCCGGTGGCTCGATTGAGCGGCCGGTTGCTCCGCCACGCGGCGCAGGGCTTCCGGTTGCGCAAGCTGGGCTCGCTCGGCAAGAGCCCGGTACAGCACGATCTCGGCCAAACCTTCGACGAGCGTGTGAGTCCGGCCCAGGTAGCTGTAGCCCTCGGGGGGTGGACTCTCGCATGACAGCCGCCACTTCTGCTCCCTGGGCAGGTGCGGCCCCAGCTTCCAGCGCAGGGACTCAGGCAGAGCTCTCGAGCCGTCACTCAAGTCGATGGTCAGGCGGGTGTCACCGCCGAGTCTGGGCCGCTCGTAGCCGATGGCGGGCAAGGCGTGGGCGACGAACTCGATCACGTCCCTGGGGTTGCCCAGCACGCTGTCGGCCCGCTCGATCTCGCGTCGCACTTCCTCTTCACTGATCCATGCCCCCTGAAACACTCGCCGCCTCGCCGTCTCCATCTTGGCGGCCTCTTCCCACTGCTCCTTGAGTTGGTCCACCGCCTCGACGCTTCGCTGGAACTCCTCCTGCAGCCAGAGCCGCCGCTGCTGCTGCCTGCCCTCGGCCCTGGCCAGCAGGTGAGCGAGAATGCTCTCCAGGACCGCTTCGTTCTGAATGGGCACGGGTACGAAGATCCCCGTCGCGTTCATGATCTCCCGCGCCTTGCGCAACAGGACGTCGAGCACCGCCCCGTCGAGGGGGTTGTTTTCCCCCACAAGAGTGGCCGCATAAACGCGTTCACGTGGCTGCCCGAACCGATCAACCCTTCCCTCACGCTGTTCGAGCCGGTTCGGGTTCCAGGGCAGGTCGTAGTGCAGGACGGCCGAGTAGTGCTCCTGCAGGTTGGTGCCTTCGCTAATACAGTCGGTGGCCACCAGGATCCGCCGTTCGGCCTCGGCCAGCCTCTGCAGTCGCCTCGCACGGTCCTCCTCGGTCAATGCCCCCGTGATCGACTCAACCTCCACGTCCAGGTCTGGACAATGCTCGTTGATGTACTGCCGGAGCTGGTCAGCGACGTATTCAGCGGTGGCAATGTAGCGACACCAGACGATGGGATTGGTACCCTGGCGAACCCAGTCGATCAGCTTCCTCATGGCCACCCGAAGCTTCCCATCTTTCTCCGGCCCCTGGAGCTCGACGCACTTGCCGGCGAGCTCTTCCAGACGACGCCTCACCTTCCTGCCCAACTGAGCGATCATCTCGTCCGAAACGCTGGGCAGCGTGTCGCGACCTCCTGCTTCCTGATCCTCCGGGGGCTCGCCCACCTCTTCAGCCCTCACCCGGGCCAGGTGCACGATTTCGGAGGCGTCGATGTCGGCCGACGTGTCCCGCCGCTCGATCTCCTCCTCGTCCGTCCTTGCTCGACTGCGCAGTGCTCGCTCGCCCGCGGCGGGCGACGAGCTGATGCAGCGTAATAGTGCCAGAGCGGCCCAGTAGCACGGTCGGCGGCGCTGTTCGTCCTGATCGGCAACGAAATCGAGCAGGTCCCAGGCCAGGTCGACCGCTCTGCGGTAGAGGAGTTCGTAGCCGTTGGTGAATCGATAGGGCAGCTCCTCATGGTGCCGCTTCGGAAACCGCGTTCCATCCAGGTACTGCCGAAGGTCTTCTCGCTGACGCTGGATGTAATGCTGAGCCAGGCGACGCGTAGCCTCGCCATCCGCATTGCTCCAATCCACGTGGCCGAACGACGGGTCGAGGAACTCCAGAAGCGATCGGAACGACTCCTCCACCCCGCTGTGGGGGGTTGCGGTGAGCAACACCAGGTGGCGGTCGCGCTTGGCGGCGATCTCTTTCACGAGCTCGTATCGCTGCATCTCGCCGCTGTACAGGTCGTAGCGCGGCGGGCGAGCGGCCCCGTGCACTTCGTCGACAATCACAAACTCCGGGCAATGCTGCAGAAAGGCGCTCCGGTAAGTGCGCGGGTTCTTGACCGTATCGATGCTGGCCACGATGTGGGGGTAGTAGCTGAAGATGGACTGGTCCCCGGACAGCCGTCGCTCGAGCTGCGAGATCGTTGCGCCACGGACAATCACGGCTTCGATCCCCAGCTTATCCCGCAGCTCAACCTGCCACTGCTCGCACAATTGCGGGGGGCATATCACCGCCGATCGCCGAATGACCCCCCGGTCGAGGAGTTCGCGGAGGATCAGTCCGGCCTCGAGTGTTTTCCCCACACCGACGTCGTCGGCGATGAGCAGCCGCACAACGGGCCGGTGGCGGAGCGCCATCATCAGGGGCACGAGCTGGTAGGCTCGTGGGCGAAAGCCCAACCGGCCCAGGCAGCGGAACGGAGTCGCCCCCCGGCGGATCAGCAGTCGTGCCGCTTGCGTGACAAGCCGCACGGCGATTTCGTCGGCATAGTCGTCCGGCTCCGGAGTGGGAAAGCGGTCCCGTTCGAGATCCTCGTGGGGGCATACAGCGCGAAGAGCTTCAATCGCCTCGAGGTCCACCGTCACGCACTCCCGCTCCGAACCGGCGACGGGGCGCAACGTCAGCAGACCGTCGTGCTCCTCCGGTAGCACGACCCACAGCCGATCGCGATAACGCAGAACCGTTCCGGGTTCCGGTGGAACGCTCACTGCCATCGGTGCCCTCTCGTTTGTATTCCGCTTACTGGCCACGCCGGACGCACGAATCGGCGACCGGGCGCACCGAAGCTAGCTGTCCCTGCCTGTGCCGAAGACATCCGGGTGCTCCCGAACCTGCTCGGCGATGTCGCGATCGTAGCGGATCGCGATCACGCGGTAGCCATGCTCTTCCAGGAGCAGGCGAAGCCGCTCCTCGTTGGCCCGTTTCTGCGGTTCGTCGTGCGGGGGGCCGTCGCAGAAGACGCACACAGGCGATGCCCCCCCGTAGGTGTAGAAGAAGTCAACGGTAGCCTTTTCGCCGCCGGGCAATTCGACCGTCTTCTGGGCTTCCGTGGGCAACCGGTAGCCGTGCTCGTAGAGGAATTCGAGGAGTTTCCTTTCGAGTTCGGAGCGTCTGTCGTACTTCTCCATCAGGTATTTGAAGTGCTCGGGGCGCGGCTTCCGATCGAACGTCGCTTCAGCGGCCAGTTTCGTCAGAGCGTCTTTGACGAGGAAGCGATCGAGGTAGCGGTGCTCGGGCTGGTTGTAGTAGGAAAGCAGGCAGCGATAACAGGCGGCCGGGCAGCCGTTCTCCTTATCGGCGCCCGCTTCCGGGTCGAAATGCAGCACCTCGAGCGCTTTCCTGGCCACGCTCCGAAGGGTGTCCTGGTTGAGCACCAGTTGCTTGAGGATGCCCAGGCCGCCCTGAGCGGTCTCGTAGAAGACCGCATAGCGGCGGCTGCGACGCTCGGCGGAGACCTCTGACTCCTCCGCCTGGAACTCGGCCATGATGCCGCACAAGAGCGCCTGCACGAGGGTGGCGGCGAACTCGGTCTCCAACTCCCCATCGGACCCCTTGTCGTGAGGCGCGAGCTCGAAAATCGCGTCGTCCAACTCGACCACGAGCGTATTGCTTTCCTCCTCCACGAAGGGCTTGACCCCCGTGACAACGTAAGTGGAGCAGTTCGAGTCCCTGCGAACACCCTCTTTGTATTCGCGAGCGGACATCCATCGCGCGAAGGTCTGCCGCCGATCGAGGACGAAGCCTTTCGTCGGCGCCCGGCGGTAGCCGTGGTTCACGGCAAACACGCGAGCGGAGGGGATGTGGCAGAGTGTGAGTAACTTCCGTCCCGCACCGTCGACGACGACCATCTTCTCGTGGTCCGCCCGATTCCGCCCGTACCCCCACGAGAGGTACTTCTTCACGTTGTAGCCCACCCGGCGACGCTCCTCTTCGGCGCACGTCACGCGATGCCGGTACACAGCGCGAATCCGGTCAAAACTTAGTGCCCTATCGATGTAGGCATCGTTGTTCAGTTCCGCCAAACTGTTATGACAGTAATCGCACACGTCCTTGCGTCCGTGCTCGGAGAGGCGGTAAATGAACCCGCAATTGCAGCACACGCGCAACTGTTCCCAGGCGTCGTGCACGGCTGCCCCCTGAAGGTAGCGCATCTCGAACCGGCGTCCGTCGTAGTAGAGAATGTTCAGGGGGGCAAATTCATTTATGGCCAACAGAGGGGAGCGTGACAGGTACCGCCCGTGGTCCTGGTCGTCCTTGGGCTGCACGAACGCCAGTACCGGGCGGACCGGAAAGCCGTAGCCGGGCAGGAACATCTGGCCGGCCAGGAAGCGGTACGGGTAAAAGATCGATTCTTCGTCGCTTTCCCTGCCCTGGCTGCCTTCGCCTCGCAAGAGCGCCAGTTGCCCTAATATGACATTGATCTGCCGCTGAGCCTCGTCTGCGGTGACTCCGGCGGTCTGCGACGATCCCCCGGTCTTGACGACACGTGTTAGCTCTGTGAGTCGGTTCGCAAGCCCTCGATACTCCTCTCGCCACGTTTCGAAGCAGCGGTCTAATTTGCCGGCGAGCTTTTCGAGGCAAGTTTCGCTGAACTCCCGCTTCAAGCGGACGAGTTCCTCCCTACTTTCCGGGGCCATCGCGATGAGCGAATCAATCACCTCCTCGATCTCGCGAAGGCACTCTCGCTTTCGCTCCGGGTCGCGAGCCACGGTCTGCAACTGTTCCCAAACGTGCGGACGTAGAGGCAAAGCATGCTCCTGCTCCAGGTCGACCAGCTCCTTGATCGGGAGCCCCAGGTCGGCCCCGGTGAGCCCCAGCCAGATCGAATGGATGTGCGATCGGATCAGGTCTTCGTTGCTCAGCTCGATGTTCGGTCTCCGCACGATGCCGCCCACCATGTCGGCGCGGCGATCGAAGAAGTACTGGTCGTGCGGGCTGGCCTGCGAGCAATAGGTGAAGACGACCGCGGGTTGGCCGGCGCGGCCGGCCCGTCCCGCACGCTGTGCATAGTTTGCAGGCGTAGGGGGGACGTTGCGCAGCATCACGGCCGAGAGATCGGCGATGTCGATTCCCAGCTCCATGGTGGGCGAGCAACAGAGCACCGGGAGCCGCCCCTCACGGAACTCGCGCTCGCGTTCCTGACGCACCTCAGAGCGGATCTGAGCCGTGTGCTCCGCGGCACGCAGAGCGCGGTAGTCGCGTGGATCTCGGCGGTACAGCTCTTCGAACAGCTTGTTCGGTCTTGCCTCCGGCTCCTCGTATTCGTCCGCCTCCGCTCGGATGATCCGTACCTGGCGAACGAACGGCTTGCCGTCCCCTTTGCACCACACGAGGCAATCGGGGCTCAACCGATAGCCGCCGCCCGACCGCATCACAAGGCCATGCTTTGCGAAGAGATCCAGCGCCGCCGCCAGTTCTTCGGCGATCGCCGCCGTGGACGGCTCGGCCCCCGTAAGTTTGCGGCAACGGCGCGCCACCCAGCGGGCAATTCGCCCTCGGCTCGTAAGTCTGACGCTCGTCTCGCCCCGTCCTGCCTGGTTTGATCCCGTCGTGATGAGGGCAGCTCGGTCCGGACGTTCGTCCTGGTCGAACCGCCACAACTCGTTCAGCATTCGCCGCGCGTCATCCACCAGTTGGCGACTGTCGGTGTCGCTAACCAAGACCGGATCGGCAATCGCCAGCCGCAGCCGAAATTCGTCGAATACAGCCTTGAAAATCTCACGCCGCTCGTCGGGAGTCAACTGGCCGAGGTAGCGCATGTTCACCCAACGCGGATCGTTCACGGCCTCGTCGAGCCCGTCGTAATCGATCCGCACCAAGCCACACTCTTCGAGCGTCGGCAGAACCACTTGGCCGGCCGATTGCAGGTCCTCCAGAATTCGGTAGCGGACCACTCTGGTCAGGGCGCCGAGAGACTGCTCGTACCGCCGCGTCCCCTCCTCGAGCTCGGGAATCGCCGCGAAGTCCGCCGCTCGCAGGCCGAGATGTTGGACCACCTTCTCGGCAACGCGGGAGTAGGGAACGCGCCCCTCACGCTCGACTGCCCGAAGCAGAGCCGCGCGCAGTTGCAGCCGCGTCACGAGATCGTTGAAGTGACCCGCCTGCAGAGCGGCGTCCTGGCGGTTGTCCGCGAAGATCAGAACCTTCGCTTGATCCCGTCCGGCAGGACTATCCCGTAGAGCCCAGACCGTATGCAGCGCAACCAGGGATGCCGTGGTGCTCCTTCCCTCCGAGGAAAGCGTTGTCAGCTTCGTGTACTCGCTGGTGCGTCGGGTGTACCCCACCCCGCAGCGCACGCATATGGCAAACGGCGCCGGCTGATAAAGCGCCTGTATGCCCCCCGGACATTTGTCCTCCGTTAGGCCGGCTTTACCATACGGAGTCACCCAGATCGGTCTGGGCAACCGGCCGCGGTAGGTACTCCGTATGCGTCCCCTGTTGTCCAGCCACTCCTCGGGGACAAGCGACTCCGGGTCGTCCCAGGTAACACCGATGGCGATATAGCCCCGCTCGGACTCGGTCTCCTCGTCGTCGTCGTCGTCCGGTTCCCGCCCAATGTAGCGGAGAAACGGCTCCGGGTCCGGCGTAACCTCCCCCGTGTCGCGTCGATACTCCACGCGGTAATACTCCTGGCCGCACTCGCGGCAGAACGCCAGGGGGTAGAGCACCCGCCTTTCCCCCGTTTCGTCTGGGTCTGTGTAATAGCCTCCCTCGAACGAAATCTTCCGCTTGTCGGGCTCCTCCAGAGTGGCAAAGATCGGCGACCCCTGGCGAAAGAACTGGTGCAGCTTCACGGCCGGGACGTCGCTCGCACCGGTGATCCGCGACTGCTGCGCCGCGGTCCACTCGAGCAGGCGCTCAATCACCTTCAGGGCGCACTGGTGATCCAGCCCTGTAGCCTCGCCAAGACGGTGGGCCACCTCCTGGATGCCCAGCGGTCTGGCGCGCCGATAGCGAACGGTGCCGTCCGGCCTGCGGTCTTCCTCGAGCGCTACTTCATTCTGCAACCAGCGCACGAGCGGATGGCGGCTGAAGGGCACGTCCGTTGGGGGAAGACGTCCGGACTCGAGCTTCAAGAACTCTTCCGCGGCAGCGCGCAGCTCCTCGCGGCCGGGCGTCCCCCCGGTTTCCGCCCACGGCTGAAGCGACTCCTCGATCACGTCGTCCGCAGTCAGCTCAACGCCGAAGAGCAGCGACGCGAACTCGGCCGTGGCCTTCCGCCGATCTTCCGCGCTGCCGCCCGAGGCCACCGTGGCGCTCGTGCCCACGTAGGTCAGCCGCTCGCTGCGGGACCGAGCCCGGATGCGGCGCATGAGCAGCGCCATGTCGGCCCCCACGCGGCCCCGGTACGTGTGCAGCTCATCCACCACCACGAACCGCAGGCTTGGACCGATGAGGTGTTTTTCCTTGGGGCGCAGCAGCATCAGCTCCAACATCATGTAGTTGGTCAGCAAGATGCACGGGGGGTTCTTCTGGATCTCCGCCTTTTCGTCGTCGCTTTCCTGGCCGGTGTAGCGGCGGAAAAGACGCTTGCTGTCCAGGCCGGGCAAACCGTTGGCCGCCGCGCGCTCGCAGGCACGCTGCAACCAGTCGAGCTGCGAGTTCACCAGCGCGTTCGTCGGGTAGATGATGATGGCGCATACCCCCTCGGGCTGCGTCCGCCAGATCTCGTTGAAGATCGGCACGAAGTAGGTGAGCGTCTTGCCGGAGCCGGTGCCCGAGGTGACGACAATCGACCGGCCGTCCAGCACCCGCGTGATCGCCTCGTCCTGGTGCAGGTAGAGGCGAAGCGGAGCACCGGAGCTGTCCGTGAAGAACCGGGGCACGTTTTCGTGCACCAGGCCTGCGCGAGCCAGGTCCTCCAGGTTGCGGCCCATTTCGTACGGCGGGTTGAGCTGCACGAGCGGCGGAGGCCACAACCGTTCTGACTGTTGGACCTCGCGCTCAACCTCCTCTCGGATCTTCGGATCGGCGATACGTATAAAGCTCTCCACGTACGCCCTGTACGCCTCGACGACCCGATCGCGGATCCTCAAACCCTGTGCTACGTCGCTCATCGCCGCTCACTCGCTTCGTGGCTTTTCAACGTCTCAACCTGACATTTTGCCCGTTCCCTCGGACGGCACTCAGACCCTGCGCAGGTAACTGTCCTCGTCGCGGTACAGCAGGTTCCGCCTGATCGCTGCCATGATTGCCCCCTTGAGTACCTTCCGTATCCTTGGTCTGACTGTCCTGAAGCCGAGCATCCGAGCGACGGTGGTGATGAGCTCATCGTCGTCGATGCCGCCTCTGGGTACGCGGTGCACGAGCCGCTCGACCAGCCAGTCGTAGTAGCGGTCTTTGTAGTCAGTGATGTCCTTTGTGAGTAGATGGATGCACCGGTTCGAGTCCTGTTCGACGATCTTGCGACCGGCCGCGGTTTGGATGGCGTGGTGGAGCTTGAGTTCCTGTTCCTCGCTGTACCAGGAAATTCCCAGACGGTCCGCCAGGGCGGTTAGAAAATCCTCGCGAACCAGCTCGCCGGACGGCGACTCGTCCCGCGCCAGCGCACGGATCTCGCACATCAGGTCGTCTTCCGGCACGGGGATGGGTGGAGGTTCCCGGAGTGCGTAGAACTGCCCCCACCACCGCTCAATGCAACCCAGCTTCTCCAGGTAGGCCAGGGCGCGATCGAAAATTTCCCAGGCTTTGTCCCCCGCCTTCTGGAGCCCCAGCCAGTGCGCGGCGCGGTGGTAGATCTCGTCCCGCTCAGAAGCCCCGTTGGCCACCGCGTGGTAGAGGGCCTGAAGCAGCCGGTCGTACTGCCATCTTTCGAAGTCCTCGGCCGACAAGCACCAGGCGCGGTAGCCGTCGTCATCGGAGACGATGATCCTGCGATTGAGCGCTCGTTCGATGGCACGGTCGGCCACGTCCCGAGCCTCGTCCCCCAAGCCAGCTTCGCGCAGCACGTCCTCGATTAACTCGTCTTTCGTCCACCTCGTATCCGTTGTCCATCCCATCACCACCTTCCGAACCACCGGCACGAGCGACTCGGGGTCGAGCGGCCGTGGGGCAAGTGCACCACCGGCGTCCGGCACTTCAGCCACATGTCCGCTGAATAGGCCCGATTGCTCATCTTGGCCGTCGAAACCGAGGGCCTGACCGCTGGCGAGCACTTTTGGCGTGGGGCTTGCTGCGCGGGAGGCATCGCCGTCCCTCGTCTCCTCTGGTTCTTCGGTCCGCGGTCTGACGAGGTGCCGGTACTCGGTCCGCCGGCCGGCGAATCGATCCTTTAGTCGCTCGTACGCCTCCAGCACCAGTCGCCTCGTGCGGTATTCGCCGTACTCGCGCAGTTCCTTCTCCTTCAGTACCCGGAATGTCTCGCCGGGGAACCGGCTCGCCTCGCAACGTCGCCGGTAGCCGTCCTCGTCCAGGGGGTCGTCAACCTCTTCGTAGGGGTCGAGGATGTCCTCCAGCTCCTTCTCCGTCAGGTCGGCAGGATCCAGGATGAAGCGGAGCTGTTTGCGGCTCAGGCCATAAAGCAGCGCGAAGTATGCGTCGAGCTCCGCCATGATTCGAGCTCGGCGGTCCCCCTTCCATTTGAATGGGGGCAGAGGTATGCCTTTGCTCCGGTCCGTTTCGATCTCCGGGTAGACCCAGACCCAGTCCGGCGGTTCCCACCGGTGCCCGCCCGTTTCGTTCTTGTTGTCCTGCCACTGGTCGTAGATTGCTTTGCAGACGTCAGGGTATGACCTCTGCGCATCCCGCCAAACGTCGTCGGCCATCGGCTTCAGGTCCCAGGCGGTGTAAGTGCACTCCAGCGCGCGGGGGACAATGAAGCAGAGGTCCCCGCGGCCGTACGCTGCGGGGGGCAGGACAGGCAGCTGCCGCACATAGAAGAAATTAAGCGTGGTCCCGGCCAGCTTATTGCGGACCACGTAGTCGAGGACTACTGAGACCGCGCAAGCACAGCCACACAGTTGAACAGGGCTCGAACCGTGTAACCAGAGAACAGGCGCTTTGTTTCCAACCGCGACCGGTGGTACTACGGCGAAAACCGCGGTGCGCTCGTCGGTAGCGCGGACTATGTCCCGAAACACGATGTACCATCTCGCCTCACTGCCAGCCCGCCGCGCTAGGTCGCTTGGGTGCACCCAGTACCAGGGCACCGCGACTATCGCCGCGTCAGCACGTTGTTCCTCGGTGAGCGATGGCAGATGCCCCGAGCGTGACCTGCCTTGCAACCCCTCATAGCTGCTGTAGCGGTGGTCGAGCAGCCAGATCATTTTGGCCTCGTAGAGGGGCAGGTAGCGGTCGCGGCCGCGCCCCTTCACGTACACGTTGCCGACCAGTCGGTAGCCGTCGGCCTCCAATTGCTCCGCCGTGCGGAAAAGGCCCGAGTCCACTGCCATGTCAAACATCCTCAGAAAGCTGACCCCCCACGGATTCAGGCCCGCCGTCTCGTCAACGAGGACAGGCACCCGTCTGTAGATGTACCGCGTCAGCTCCGCGTCCTGCCGGGTGCGAAAGATCGGCAACGTCCGAGTGTTCGGGTTCAAGAGCGCAATGTCATCAGGATGCAACGTCATCTGCCGCGCGGGGTCACGGAGCTGGTCCGGAGCAGTCAGCATGAAGGCACAGCGAAACGACCGCGCCGAGCCTCCAGGAACGCGGTCTCGCTCAGCCTCGGGTGCACCGACCAACGTCAGGAGACAGAAGCGGTAGGATCGATGGATGCCTGGGAACAACCCCCTACGATTTTCGAAGTCAAACAGTGAATCCAGGCGCCCCTTGTCTACAAGATCCGCGAAGAAGTGCCGGTTCGAATGGTCCGATGCGATGCCCGTCGGTACAACCGCACCGGCTCGCCCCTGGGGGCACACAATGCCCGTGAACAGCTCGCTGAAAACAGAGTAAGTGTTGATGTCTCCGGAGCCCGTTAGCGGGAAACGGCCGCTCTCGCGCAAGAAGCGGCTCACGGCGTCAGCGTCGTGCTTTGCCCTCCGGTACAACCTTCCCAACTCGGTACCCCGCCGAATCTCACGCTTGATGGCCGAACGCCGTTGGGCAGCGTTTCCCTTCGCCGCAATCTCTGCCGCCGACGGGAACCGGGTTGCCAGAGCGCTGAAGAACGGCTTCTCCTCCAGCTTCACGCGTTCCCA
>Ga0256839_1001916_pt1 | contig 24275 bp, 21 predicted proteins | sample 354166metaG_FD_185968 | JGI IMG/M metagenome (GOLD analysis project Ga0256839, IMG submission 185968) | Hydrothermal vent microbial communities from Mid Atlantic Ridge, Atlantic Ocean - 354-166 | ecosystem: Environmental > Aquatic > Marine > Hydrothermal vents | place: Atlantic Ocean: Mid... | reverse complement strand
TAGCGCCGCGCGGGCCGAACCTCGGTGCCAGAGGAGAGACTCGAACTCTCAAGGGCGCAAGGCCCAGCGGATTTTGAGTCCGCCGCGTCTACCGATTTCGCCACTCTGGCCGGTGGGTGGGGGCGCACCCTAGCACGTCGCGAGCCGTGGGGAAGGGGTCGCAAAACGCGCACACGGGCGCCGGGGGCGAAGGTGTGGGACACTGCTTCGTGCGATGGAGGAACCCGACGACGGCCCGAGCGCGCTCGAGGGCAACCTGCTGTGCGCGGTCCCGCAGCTTGCGGACCCCAACTTCCGCCGCTCGGTGGTGCTCATGCTCGACCACGGCAGCGCCGGTGCCCTGGGCCTGGTCTTGAACCAGCCCGTGCCCCATACCATGGCCGACGTGGCGCAAAGCCTCGGTGTGGCGTGGAAGGGGCCACCGGACGCGCTGGCGCGGTCGGGCGGCCCGGTCGAACCGATGCGGGGGTGGGTCCTGCACGATGACGCCTCATGGGATCCCGATGCGCGTACGGTTCTGCCGGGCGTCTTTCTCACGACGTCCATGGCGCCGATGCAGCGTTGCGAGGACGGGATCGGAGGGGCGGGACGGTTTCTGTTCCTGCTCGGGTACGCCGGCTGGGGGCCGGGCCAACTCGAAGGCGAGATGGCCCAGGGAAGCTGGGTCGTGGTGCCGTTGCGGGCAGCCGACGGCGCGACGGGGCTTTCGGCCGAGTGGATCTTCGACGCCGATCCCGCCGACATGTGGGATGAGGCCCTGGCGTCGATCGGCGTGGACCCGGCTCGGCTGGTGGGGCACGCCGGCTTCGCCACGTTGCCCGGCCGGCGGCGGAGCGCCAAGCTCCTGCACTGAAGCCGGACGACGTCGCGCGTACGGGCCCGGTTTGGCTCTCAGGCGGCGGTGGGCAACGCGCCGGGGCCCATGCGTTCGAGGATGCGCAGCGCGGGGCTCGTCCCGGCGATGCGCTGCTGGGCCACCAGCGGGGCGCCGAGGAAACGCACGCCGTACCGCGCCTGTACCGGGTCGGCGTGCACGACCTCGAAGGGCAGGAACACCCGCAGCGTGCTGCCGCCCGGAGCCAGGTGCAAGGTCGCGCGTGCCTTCGGGGCGAGCCGGTCCGGGATGCCGCTCGTGTCCTCGATGCGCGCCCCGTCCGCGGACAGGTCGCAAAGGTGGGCCGGTGCGTCGAGGTTCCACACGCGCACGTGGGCCGGGGCGTCCATCGGGATCCGTCGAAAGGCGCGCTGTTCGAACCCGGCGCGGCCCGGGTGGATCGTCCGTGCCCCGAGCAACCGCCGCAGGCGGGCGAGTTCGTCGCGCCGTCCTCGGTCTCGGGCCAGCAGCGTGCGGTAGCGCAGGACCGTGAGGAAGAAGGCGCGGGATCCTGGATCCATGTCCCGATCATCGGAGGGGGGCGGACGGCCCTTGAGGACGAGGGGGGTCGTCGTCCCGGCCCGAGTCGGGGGACACCGGCCCACGGCGGAGCCCCGCCACCGCCGCGGCGGCGAGGCAAAGCCATCCCGCGATGAGCAGCAACCCGCCGGCGGGGGCCACGGCACCGAGCCCCCGGGGGCCTCCCAGCGCAAGGCCCGCCACGGACCCGGCGAACAGAAGCGTCCCGCCCGAAAGGAACGCGCCGGCCGCACCCACCAGGCGGCGGACCGCCCGCCGGTCGGGCCGTACGAGGCCGACCCCGACCAGGGCCAGAGCGTGTACCTGGAGGTAGCGGACCGCCGTACGCCAAAGCTCGAGTTCTCGGGCCCCGAGGTGGGCGCGAAGGCTGTGGGTGCCAACCGCTCCGAGCCCGACGGAAAGGGCCCCCAGGGTGGCCCCGATCGCGAGCCACGCGAGCCCCGAACGGGCAGCAGAGGGCGCGGGGGCCGGGGGGGAGGCGCGGGTCATGGGCGTGGGGCCGCGTGGTCGTGCGTGGGGGCGGGTGTCGAAGCCCGGCCGCGCAGCCAGGATGCCACGGGCCGGGTCGTGCCGTCGGGCAGGACGACCTCGTAGGGTGCGAAGACGGCGTAGGGCTCGGAGGCGATCTCGTCGATGAAGGTCTGTGGGTCGTCGATGTCGGCGCCGAGGAAACGCCACTTCTTGGCGAGGAGGGCAGCGAAGGAGGCCGCGTCGAGATGCCTCGGGGGGCCACCGCGCTGGGGGACGAGGAACGTGGCCCCGGAATCCTCGATCCGGTCCAAAAGCCGCGCGATCGCGTCCTCGGGGGGCCGGGCGGTGCGGCGGGCGGTGTCGGCGGTGGGGCTGGTCTCGGCGCCGCCGCGCTCGAGGTCGTCGAGCCGATCGTGGAGGTAGGTGCGGACGTCGATGGGGGGCGCCGAAGCCGTCGTGCGCACGCGGATCGGGCGGCCGTCCGCCCCGGGCCGGCCCACGCGCTCGATGAACTCCCGCGCCGTACGGATCTCGTCGCGGTGGGTCCGATGGACCTCGCGCATCCGGTCCGCGAACTCCCCGGCGGTCATGGAGCGGCGGCCGCGCAGGAACACGTACCCACTGGCCTCCACCTGGCGGCACAGCCAGTCGATCTTTTCGGGCTCGGACCGTGGGGCGCCGCCGGCGCGGCTCACCGACGGGGGGGGCGACAGCGGGGGCTCGCGAGCCACCAGGGTCTTCGGGGCGTGGTCCCCGCAGCCCGCCGCCGCGGTCAGGACGGCCGCGGCGGCCGCACACAGCGGGCTGCTGAGCGGTCCCCGGGGGTCGCGAGGGCCCACGGGACGAAGCGTAGCAGGTACGCTCCCGCCCCGGCCATGGACGATCCCCTCTTCGAGCACGCGGTCGCCCGCGATCCCTCGCTGCGCCCGCTGGCGGATCGGATGCGCCCGGAGAACCTCGACGACGTGGTGGGCCAGCCGCACCTTGCCGGCCCCTCCGGGCTTTTGCGGCGGCTGTCTCCGTCGCGGCCACCGCCCAACCTGGTGTTCTGGGGTCCGCCGGGTACGGGCAAGACCACGCTCGCCCGGATCGTGGCGCGACGCTGTGACGCGGACTTCGAGACCCTGTCGGCCACCTCGGCGGGGGTGCGGGACATTCGTGCGGTGGTCGAGCGGGCTGCCCGCCGGCGCCGCGAGCACCGGCGCGCCACGGTCGTGTTCATCGACGAGATCCACCGTTTCCACCGGGGCCAGCAAGACGCCCTGCTGCCCCACGTCGAGGACGGGACCTGCCGGCTGTTGGGGGCGACGACGGAGAACCCCTCGTTCGAGCTCAATGCCGCGCTGCTTTCCCGAGTGCGGGTGTGCGTCGTGCGGCCGGTCGGGCCCGACGACCTGGTGCGGCTGTTGCGCCGCGCCCTGACGGACCCCGTCCGAGGGCTCGGAGGTCGTGGCGTCCGGGCCGAGGAGACCGCCCTGGTGGCGATTGCTGCCGCTGCGGACGGGGACGCACGGCGTGCGCTGTCCGTGCTCGAACTTGCAGTGGACCTGGCCGGCGAGGGGGGCGTCCTCGACGAGCGGGTGGCGGGCGAGGCGGCCGGTGCGCCCGTGGTCCGGCACGACAGGGCGGGCGACGCCCACTACGACGTGGCCAGCGCGTTCATCAAGAGCATGCGGGCGAGCGATCCCGACGCCGCGGCCTACTGGTGCATGCGACTGCTGGAGGCGGGCGACGACCCGATGTTCGTGGCACGCCGCATGGTGATCTTTGCCAGCGAGGACGTGGGCAACGCCGATCCGCAGGCCCTCGTGGTGGCGGCGGCTGCGGCCCAGGCCGCGCACCTGGTGGGGCTGCCGGAGGCGAGCCTCAACCTGGTGCAGGCCGCGACCTACCTGGCCCTCGCCCCCAAAAGCGACGCCGTGATCCGGGCGCGGGACGCCGCGGCGGCCGCGGTGCGCGACCTGGGCTCGTTGCCCGTCCCGCCGGCGTTGCGAAACGCCCCGACGGGCCTTGCGCGCGAACTGGGCCACGGCCGCGGCTACCGCTCGCCACACGAGGCGCCCGGTGGGGTGCTCCCACAAGGGGCGATGCCCACCCTCCCCGATGCCCTGCGGGGCCGCACGATCTACGCACCGTCTCCGAGAGGCTGGGAGGCCCGCGCGGCCGAGCGCCTGCGCCGTCTGCGTCGGCCCAGCGACCCCGGGTAGCAGTCGGCGGCAGGCGCCTACTTCTTGGAGGTCTGGCCGCGGGCGGCCTTGCGGGCCTCGGCCTTGCGGGCCTCGCGGGCCTTCTTCTTGAGCTGCCGCTTGCGGCGGCGCATCTTCGGGGTTCGGCGATTGTCGTTCCAGCCCATGGGGCGACGGACGATGCAGCAGGCCGGGCGTCGCGTCAAGGGCTTTGGGGAGCATTGCCCGGCGGCGCGCGCTGGGCGATGCTCGGGGGCGGTGATCCGCCTGAGCGTCAACGTCAACAAGGTCGCGACCCTGCGCAACAGCCGCGGCGGGGCGATCCCCGATCCCCTCGAGGCCGCGCGGGTTGCGGTGGAGGCCGGGGCGGACGGGATCACGGTGCATCCGCGCGAGGACCGGCGCCACATTCGGCCGGACGACGTGCATCGGCTGGCCCGCTTCCTCGCGCCCATGCGGGGGCGTGTGGAACTCAACATCGAAGGCGATCCGCGCCCGGAGGTCGTCGCACTGTGGTGCGAGGTGCGGCCCGACCAGGCCACCCTCGTTCCGGTCCAGCCGGGGGAGATCACGAGCTCGGCCGGCTGGTCCCCGAGGACGGACGTGGCGCACATGCGCGCGCTTCTGGCCGATCTCGGGGCGCGGGGGATCCGGACCAGCGTGTTCATCGAGCCGGATCCCGCGGCGGTGGACTGGGCGGCCGAGGTCGGGGCCGACCGGGTGGAACTCTACACCGGGCCGTTCGCGAGGGCCTTCCAGACCGATCCGGCGCGCGCCCGCGAAGTGTTCGATCGCTATGTGTCGGCGGCGCACCACGCCCACGCCCGCGGCCTCGGGGTCAACGCGGGGCACGACCTGGACCGGGCGAACCTGGGGCTGTTTCGCACCTTGCCGCACCTGTGCGAGGTCTCCATCGGCCACGCCCTCATCGCGGACGCGGTCTTCTTGGGCCTCGACCGTGCCGTGCGGGCTTACCTCGCCGCCCTCGGCCGCGAAGCGTAGAGCGGTCGCGCTCGTCAACCGCTCGCCAGCTCCGCCAGGATGCTGCGCACGCGCTCGTGGTCTCGCAGGCGGCCGGGGCTAAGCTGCAGGTAGCGCTCGTAGTGGCGCCGCGCGTTTGCGACGTTGCCCAGGCGGCGCTCGATGTCCCCCATGACGCGATAGAGCGCCCCGAGCTCCGGAGCGAGGGAAAGCCCCACGGCGGCGGCCGTGCGCGCACGAAGCAGATGCCCCTTGGCGAGGGCCTTGCGCGCGAACGCGAGCTCTTCGAGGGCCTGCCGATAGTCGGCGTACGCCGCCGAGTAGAGCAGGGGGTCGGCGGGCAGGTCGGCGATCGTCTGTGGGGCGGGCTTGGGGCGGCCGAGCCGGTCGCGCAGGTCGAAGGCGCGGAAGCGGCCCAGGGCGCTCGGGCCCTCGCAGACCCAAAGGACCATCGCGGACAGGTCGACGACGACGGCGTGGGAACCGTGCAGGGACTCCAGGGCGTTTTTGTTCCCGAGGCCGGCCTCGGATCCGTCGGGGCCCTTGCGGTCGCGCAGGATCGCGGCCGCCTGTTCGGCCGAAAGGCGGGGGCGGCCCGCGAGCAACGTCTCGAGGCGGCGGAAGCGGGCGCCGCTGGCGGTGTCGCGCTTGATCCGGTCGTTGAAGGGGTCGCCGCGAAAGGGCTCGGCCTCGAAGTGGTTCGTGACGAAGACCACCGGGTCGCCGTCGCCGCGGACCACGCGCCGGTCCTCACTGTCGCGCGCGGCAAGCTCCACCACGACGGCGCGGCGGCTCGCCCCCTCGGCTACGAGGAAGGCCCCCGCGGTGCGCACCTTCGCCGAGCGCAGGATCTCCACCGCACGATCGAGGGTGTCGGCCTCCTCGAGCACTTTGCGCGCCAGGAGGGGCAGGGGTAGGCCGTCCTCGGGTGGGTCGTCGGTTCGCACGTTGTCGAGGGCGACGAAGACGCCCCGGGCGTTGACCCCCGTGACGACGCCCATGAGCCCCGCCCATCCCACGGAGGCGTAGGGGTAGCGCCCGTCCGGGTGGTGGAAGGTGACGATGCGGTCGGGCTCGAAGTCGTGGCCGAGATCCGCGTCGAAGGTACGCCCGACGATCACGTTGCCGCGGTCGGTGCGGTCACCGGGCGGCACCACTGCGAAGGCGAAACCTTCCAAGACGACGTCGTCGAGACGCCGGGCCAGATCCGGAAACATCTGGTAGAGGAACAGCACGTGGTACGCGCCGTAGTTGCCTGTCGCTGCCTCGGGGAGGTTCGCGGCGAACGCGGCGAGTTCTTCGCGAGCGGCGGCCGGCAAGGCCGCATCCGCGCCCCGGTAGCGCCAGCGCAGCAGCAGGTTCGCGCCCCACGCCTCGCTGCGGGAGGGGTAGCGGGCCGCCAGGCGCTCGAGGATGCGCTCGTGCAGGGCCAGGAAGGGACGGGCGACCAGCGTACCACGCGCCGCGCCGGCAGCCGCGGGGGAACCTTCGATCTGCAGGACCCAGACGGCGCCGTCGCGTTCCAGACTCGCGCCGGAGACGCTCACCCGCCGGCCGACCGCCTCCACCTGGGGGGGGCCGAGGTCGGGCGGGTCGAGGTCGGGCGGGTCGAGGTCGGTGTAGCCGAGGTAGCCCGCATACAGTACCAGCACGACCACGACGAAGGCGCCCGCCGTGGCGGCGAGTGCCCGCAGGAGCCCCCACAGGGCGTGGTCCGGCGCGTGGCTCGGGTGGCGGTGGAGTCGAGGCACGGTCGAGGCCGGCTCGTTATACTCGAACGCCGACCATGCGCACCTCGTCCCTGCCTCGACTGGTCGCGGTCGCCCTCTCGTGGGGGCTTGGGGCCTGCGGCGAGGAAAGACCTCCCGCGCCCCCACGCCCCGCGCAGCCGGCGGCGTCCGAGCAAACCGCCGCCCCGGTGACCGCCGTGTACGCCACGGATACCCCGGCGGTCCTCACCTACGCGGGTCCGCGGGGGGCCTTCGTGGACACCCATGACCCGGCCTCGGTCCCCGAGGGGGTGCGGGGCTTCGTGCGGGTGACCCTGCTCGACGGGAAGGCCCCGCCCCCCGGCACCGTGTGGGTGGCGAACCTCGACGATCCTCTCGAAGACGGCACCTATCGGCTCGTCCCGGTCCCCCGGGCCTCCTTCGAGGAACTGGCCCTGGGCCAGGGGCTTTCGAGCGCCGTCACCCTGCCCGAGGGGCTCGAACCACCGGACCTGCCGGCCACCCACGGGGACATCATCGTCTACAAGACCTCGTGGTGCGGCGTGTGCAAGAAGCTCCAAGCCTATCTCGATCGCAAGGGAGTCGAGTACGTCGCCAAGGACATCGAGGCCGACCGCGCCGCCGCGGCGGAACTGGCGGCCAAGCTCAAGAAGGCAGGCGCCCGGGGCGGCAGCGTCCCCGTCATCGACCTTCGCGGGCAGATCATCGTGGGCTTCGACCGCGCCCGCCTCGAACGCGAGTTGTCCGCCGCCCTGCCGCCGCCGTCCCCTGCCACCCCGAACACCCCCGACTAGAACGCCGTAGCGCACGGGAACGAAACCCGATGCAGCCACGGGCCTCCGAGGTTCCCACTCGGGCGCGCCCGGGGCCGGTCCCCCCGGCGCACCGATGGCGCGGGGCCGCCCCGATCGCCGAGTCCGCGCCGGTGCCGGTGCGCGTCCCTGTTCCCGTCCCGGTACACCGGAGACGCCGGACGCACTGCCGAGCCCCGGCCGGGATGCGGCAGGGGGCCCGACTCGAACGGTGGATGTCATCCGGACGGGCCGGTCGCCGTCGGGTACGGGAACGCAGACGGATTCGGCCACGGTCACGGACACGGCCACGGGGGCCCGTCCCGTCCCGGTGCCGGTGGGCGTCGCCGTTCCCGTCCCCGTGAACCGGAGCGCTGGACGCACCGCCAAGCATCGTCCAGCCGGCAAACCCGGGCGCTGCGGTGGGCCTGGGGCCGGGCGAGGCCGCGCCGTGGGTCTGGCGAGGCGCTGGACCGCATCGCGGAGTAGGGGGCTCGTGTTTTCTCGCCGTGTGTGGGGGAGGTCCGTGCCTGCAGCGGATGGGGACCGCGGGTGAACGGATCCCGATGCCACCCGGGAGGGCCCGGTCAGGGCACGCGCGCCAAGGTGGCCAGGAAGGCGTCGGGATCCACGAGGGTCTGGATCCGGGCGGCCGGGGGCGGGGGCTCGGCGCCGTCGCGCAAGCCTCGGACGGCCTCTCGCAGGGCCGGTGAGGGGGCGTACAGCAGGACCGAGGGCAGGGTGTGACTGTCGAAGGCGTCCTGGATCGCGGCCTGGTCGTCGTTCGGATCGGTCACGTCCACCTTGACGAGGACGAAGCGCCTGGCGAGTTCGCGCTCGACCGCGGGGTCGTGGAAGGTGCCGAGCTCGAGTTCCTTGCAGGGCAGGCACCAGGTGGCCGCGAAGTCGATGAGCAGCGGCCGATCCTCGCGGACGGCCTCGTCTACGGCCACGGCCAGGTCCTCGATGCGGTCCACGTGCCTCCAGGCCATCGGTGGCACGTACAACACGTTGTTGAGCACGACCACGAGTCCCACCGTGGTCACCGCCACGGCCAGCGCCTTGCGCACGCGGATCGCCAGCACGGGTGTGTGAAAGGAAAGGTGCACGGCGCCGGCGACGACCCCGGCCGCCGCAATCCCGATGCCGGCCCACAGCCCCCAGCCGGGGTCGAGGACGAACTGCTCGAGCACGGGCGCCAGCGGCCGCAGGAACCAGTAGGTCATCACCAGCAGGAGGATCCCGAACACGCTCTTGACGTGCTCCATCCACGGCCCCGGGCGCAGCAGGCTCGCGCCGAGAGCCACGGCGAAGAACAGGGTCCCCATGCCCAGGGCGTAGACGAACAGCAAGGAACTGCCGTAGGCCACCCCGCCCCCCTCGGCGGCGGCCTTGGCGATGAAGGCGAGCAGCGAAAGCAGCACCGGGCCCGTGCAGGGGGCCGAGATGAAGCCGCTGACGAGCCCCATCAAGAAGGCGCCGGCAAAGCCTCCGCCGCCCACCGACGACAGGCGGTTTTGCCACGACACCGGAAGCTGCAGTTCGAAGGCGCCGAACATGCTGGCCGCGAGCGCCAGCAAGAGCGCCGCGATGGGCAGGACCACGAAGGGGTTGGCCAGCCACGTGCCGAACGCCGCCCCCGTCAGCGACACCGCGACCCCGAGCCCCGTGTACAGCAGCGCCATTCCGAGCACGTAGACCGCGGCCAGGGCGAGCGCCCGGCCGCGGGAGACCCCCTTGGCTCCGAACACCGAGACCGTGATCGGGATGAGGGGATAGACGCAGGGCGTAAGGTCCACGAGGACCCCCTGCCCGAAGGCCCACAGGTAGGTGGCCAGCGTGCTGGTGTCGGCGGGGAGCGCGGCGATCGGGAGCATCGTTGCCTCGGGGTGAACGCCCGCAGCATGCACGATGCAACCTTCGCGTGAAAGCCGCGGTTCAGGGCGCAGCGCACGCGCCACCCATGGCGGCGACGGCGGTCTGGTCCTCGGCCGACAGCGCGGGGCAGCAGGCGTCCGCGCCCGCGGTGGTGGCGAACTCGAACAGCAAGGGACGCGGCAGGCCATGACAGCAGGCGGGGTCTCCGTCGTCCCGGCAGTCCGGAAGGGGCAGGCAGCGTCCATCGTGGGGGGCGGTGCAGCGGATCCGGAGGCTCGGGTTCGGATCCGTGTAGTCGAGCACCAGGTCCGTTCCGGCGAGCATCGAGGCTCCGAGCAGGCCGTCGGGCTCGATGGCGTCGGGATAGACGCTGCGCCGGACCGACACCGCGAGTGCGTGCTCGGCGGGGACGACGCGCACGGTGAGCCAGCGCGCCGGGTCGGGGCCGGTCGCGCCCTCCGGAACGAACGCCTCGCCGAGCACGACGGCGGAGGTGTCCGCGTCGTCGTCGCCGTCGTCCGGGTTGGCGGAGTAGGGGGGGCGCGTCGCGGCCACGCCTCCGTCTCGTCGGGCGGTGCGCCGGTAGCGGTCGCACTGGTTCTCGGCTGCGGCGAGGCGGTCGGCCAGCCGGGTGCACGGCGACGGGGCCACGGCCCGGGCCGCGCCGGCCAAAAGCGCCAGGGCCCGGACCTTGACGACGGGCAGCGGCGTATCGATTCCGGCGGGCGGCCAGCCGGCCACGAACAGGGCGCCGCCGTCGGGTTCCCGGCACGCGGGGGTTTCGGGAGGCGGCGCGCCGTCACAGGCAGGCAGGTCCTCGGGCGGGCCGAACATGCGCTCGAAGGCATCGGCGAACAGCACGAGGTCCGGGACCGCGGTCGCCACGACGAGGGAGGCCGCGCGTCCTCCGGCGGGGGCGTCGGCCTCGGTGCATCCCGCCGGAAGATCCGGCCCCGGGGCGCGCCCGCAGGTGCCGGGCTGGCTGGGATCGTCCTGGTTCGGCGTGTACGTGACGGTGCACGGTGGGGGCGCCAGACAGGCGTCGATCACCATGCGGCTCGCGGCGAGAGCCAGGCGGTCGTCCCCGGGCACCAGGTCCACCCCCTTCGGTAGCTCGCAGTCGCGCCCGTCCACCAGGCAACGGTCGTTGCGGTTGCGGCCCAGCAGGCGCCCGGGGAATTGCACCGGGAGGAAGGTGTACCCGCGCCGCGCGAGGTCGCGGTCCGTCCCCGGGAAGGTGTCGTAGAAGGTTACCCGAGGGACCGGGGCGTCACGCTCGATCTGCACGGCGAAGCGGGACAGGGCGTGGGCGCCGAGCACCCCCCCGGGCTCGGTCGTGCCCGCCTCCGTGCCGTGCTGCCACGTCCAGCCTCCGGCCGATGTGCGCTTTGCGCGCAGGACGGGCAACTCCCGCAAACGAAGCCGCGCCACCGCGCGCGTGCGGTCCTGAGCCGACGGGTCGGGTGCCCCCAGGCCCGCGGCGGGGCGCAACTCGAGGCACTCGGCCGACAGGGTGAGGTCGTCCGCCGCCGTGGGGTCCGCCGGCAGGGCCGTCTCGGCCGCGAGGCTGTCGAGGAGGATCGGGCGGCAGGGGCGCGCGGGATCGTCGGTGCAGCCGCCCGCGGCGACCTCGCCCGGACAGCCCTCGTCCACGAAGGCCAGGCGCACGGTGGGGTCGCCGTCGCCGGTCCACAGGGCCAGCGGGCGGTCGAGCAGCCCCTCGGGGACCACGAGCGGCGGCACGCAGGCGGCGCAGGCGACCGCGAGGGCGCCGAGGATCGCGGGCGGGCCCTGGGATGGCACGGCCGCACGACGGTAGCACGCCGGGGTCGAATCGGCCCCGCCCCCGTCGTACGATCGCCCCATGTCGTTTGCCGCCTCGTTTCGCTGCGTGCATGGGTGCGAGGGTTCGATCCCGCTCGACGAGGCGGTCTACCGCTGCCCGGCCTGCGGCGGCCTGCTCGAGGTGGTTCACGACGAGGCGGCCTGGAAGACGCGCTCGCCCGCGGCGTGGAAGAAGCTGTTCGACGACCGCTATCTGCGCAACACTTGGCCCTACGGCAGCGGGGTGTGGGGCAAGAAGGAGTGGGTCCAGCCCCACGTGGACGACGAGAACGTCGTCTCCCTGTTCGAGGGGGGCACGAACATGTTCTGGGCCGAGCGCTACGGCGCCGCCCTCGGTCTGTCCGACCTGTGGGTCAAGCAGTGCGGGGTCAGCCACACGGGTTCGTTCAAGGACCTCGGGATGACCGTGCTGGTCTCCACGGTCCGCCAGCGGATCCACGACGGCCGCCCCGTCCGCGCGGTGGTGTGCGCCTCGACGGGGGACACCTCGGCGGCCCTTGCCGCCTACGGGGCAGCGGCCGGGATCCCGGTGGCGGTGCTGCTGCCCGAGGCCAAGGTCACCGCGGCCCAGCTCGTCCAGCCGCTCGCCAACGGCGCGCTGGTCTGCAGCCTCGCCACGGATTTCGACGGGTGCATGCGCGTGGTGCAGCGCCTGGCCGCCGACCCGGATCTGTACCTCGCCAACTCCATGAACAGCCTGCGCGTCGAGGGGCAAAAGACGCTCTCCATCGAGATCGTGCAGCAGTTCGACTGGGAGGTCCCCGACTGGGTGCTGGTGCCCGGCGGCAACCTGGGCAACGTAAGCGCCATCGCCAAGGGTTTTTTGGAGATGCACCGGGCCGGGCTCATCGACCGGATGCCGCGGATCGCCTGCTGCCAGGCCGAGCGGGCCAATCCCCTGTACCGGGCCTATCGCCGGGCGCTCGCCGCCGGCCGCGACCTGCGAGAGGAGGACTTCGAGCCGGTCGAGGCGGGCCCCACCCTCGCCTCGGCGATCCGGATCGGCGACCCCGTCTCCATGCCCAAGGCGGTGCGCGCGCTCGTGGCCTGCCGTGGCGTCGTGGAGCATGCCTCCGAGGCGGAGCTTGCCGACGCCGCCGCGCGCGCCGACCGCACGGGGCTTTTCAACTGCCCGCACACGGGGGTGGCCCTCGCATGTCTGGAGAAGCTCGTGGCGCGCCGGGTCATCGGGCCGACGGACCGCGTGGTCGTGATCTCCACGGCCCACGGCCTCAAGTTCACGGAGTTCAAGACCCGCTACCACGAAGACGCCCTCGACGTACCCGCCGGACTGCCGAACCGCCCCGTCCGGATCCCCGGGGAGGTCGAGGCGGCCCGGGACGCAATCCTGCGTGCGCTCGAAGCTCGGGCCGGCGAGCGCACGTAGGGAAAGGTGCGAGATGTCGGGATGCGTGGGAGGATTCCATACACGCCTTGTCCTGCGCGTCCACCCGGCGTAAGCTTCTATCCATGCGGATCTTCCATGGGACCCTCATGTTTGCCGCCGGGAGCCTCGTCCCCCTCGGGTGTGGGGGCGCAGGCGGCAGCGGTCGTACGACCACGGCGACCAGCGGCGTGACGACCGTCACCACGGGGCCGACGACGGACACGGACGGCACCGGCACGGCGGGTGCGACCGAGGGGAGTACCGCCGCCACGGGCGTCGCGACGATGGGCAGCGGCAGTGCAACGACGGGCGGGATGACCACCGCCATGCCGCCGAAGTTCGACCTGGGCGGCGACGGCTCGGGGACCGCGGGCACGGTGTGCGACGAGGTGATGTTCCAGGCCATGGCCGAGCGTCCGGACATCGTGCTCGTCCTCGACAAGTCCGGCAGCATGGACTATAACACCTGGCAGTTCATGGGCCAGACCATGAACCGATGGGACAGCCTGTATCTGACGGTCCAGAGCGTGGTGACCCAGTTCGACGACAAGGCCGACTTCGGCGCCGAGTTGTTCCCCAGCGTGGGAGGCTTTTGCAACGCCGACAACCCAATCACGGTGCCGGTGGCGCCCATGAACGGCCAGAACATCCTGGCCTCGATCCCGCAGCTCGGCGCCTCGGTCTCCGGCCAGACCCCCATGGGAGACGGGATCCAGGTGGCGAAGAACCACATCGAGAGCATCGTCCAGCCCAACAAGCCGCAGGCGGTCATCCTGGTGGCCGACGGGGGGGTCAGCACGAACTGCGGCAGCCCGAACACCTCCGCCGAGATCGTCAACCTGGTTTCGCAGCTCGCCGCCAACGGCGTGCCGACCTACGCCGTGGGGATCGACGCGGACACCCCGGGCCTCCAGAACCAGCTCAACGCCATCGCCGCGGCCGGCGGCACGGGGCAGTTCTACAACGCCCAGGACGGCAACGCCCTGCTCATGATGATGGAGGGCATCGTCGAGGGGGTCCTAAGCTGCACGTTGACCCTCGAAATGGAGCCGGACTTCCCGGGCTTTACGAAGGTCAACGTCGGCGGCATGGAGTGGCCCGAGGTGGCGGACTGCAACACCGAAAACGGCTGGGTCTGGAGCGTGCCGTACACGGAGATCACCCTTTGCGGCGACGCCTGCCAGGCGCTCAAGGACACCGGCTCGGCCGAGCTCGAGTTCCTCTGCCCGCAAGGGTAGGGACGAAAGGCCTCCGCAACGGACGAGGGCCGCGCGTGCGGCCCTCGTCGCGGTGGTGTCGCCGCTCGTCGGGCTACGCGCCGCGCTTGTCGATGGGCACGTAGTCGCGCGCGCCGGCTCCGACGAAGATCTGCCGAGGACGGGCGATCTTCTGCTCGGGATCCGTGAGCATCTCCTGCCACTGCGCGAGCCAGCCCGTCGTGCGCGGGATCGCAAACAGCACCGGGAACATCTCGGTGGGAAAGCCCATGGCCTGGTAGATGAGGCCCGAGTAGAAGTCCACGTTGGGGTAGAGGCGCCGCTTGACGAAGTACTCGTCTTCGAGGGCGATCTTCTCGAGTTCCACCGCGATGTCGAGCAGCGGATTCTTGCCGGTCACCTCGAAGACCTCGTGGGCCAGGTTCTTGATGACGCGCGCCCGCGGGTCGTAGTTCTTGTAGACCCGGTGCCCGAACCCCATCAGGCGCCCCTTGCCGTTCTTGACCCCTTCGATGAACTCGGGGATCCGGTCCGTGCTCCCGATGCTCTCGAGCATGCGCAACACGGCCTCGTTGGCGCCCCCGTGCAGCGGCCCGTACAGGGCGGCCGTGGCCGCGGCCAGCGATACGTACGGATCGGCCTCCGATGAGCCCACCGATCGCATGGCGTTGGCCGAGCAGTTTTGCTCGTGGTCGGCGTGCAGGATGAACAGCACGTCGAGCGCGCGCTCGAGGACCGGATGCGGCTCGTACTTGGGCTCGGCGAGTTTGAACAGCATCGCCATCAGGTTGCCGGCATAGGACAGCGCGTTGTCGGGGTAGACGTAGGGCTGGCCGAGCGAGTGCCGGTAGGCCCAGGCCGCCAAGGTGGGCATCTTCGCAATGGCCTTGATGATGTGGCGCTTGCGCACCTCCCCGTCCCGGACCTTCTTGGACTCGGGGTAGAACGTCGAAAGGGCCCCGAGCATCGACACGAGCTTGCCCATGGGATGCGCGTCGTAGCGGAAGCCGCGCATGGCCTCCTTGAGGAACTCGTGCACGTAGGTGTGGTGTGTGATCTCGTCCACCCAGTCGTCGTACTGCGCCTTCGTGGGCAATTCGCCGTGCAGCAGAAGGTACGAGACCTCCAGGAACGTGGAGTTTTCCGCGAGTTGCTCGATGGGGTACCCCCGGTAGCGCAAGATCCCGCGCTCGCCGTCGATGAGCGTGATCGCCGACCGGCAGCAGGCCGTGTTCTTGAAGGCCGGATCGTAGCTCATCAGGCCGAAGTCGTCGTCCGAGAGCTTGATCTGCCGCAAGTCCATCGCGGTGATCGTCCCGTCGCGGATCGGAATCTCGTACGTCTTGCCGGTTCGGTTGTCGGTGATCGTGAGGGTATCGGGCATGACTTCCTTCTCGTGGACGTTCTTGGGGCGCCCCTCCGGCGACCCAGGGGACTCGAGCGGCGCGAACGTGCGCGCCCTAGGGCAGGTTCGGAGTGTAGATCTCCCACGCCGGGACGGGGGTCGCGCCGGCGTCGGCGCCGCCCACGAGGAGGGTGGCGCCCGTGGCGACTATAACCGAACGCCCCCCCGTTTGGCGAGACAGCCCCTCCTGCACCGTTTGCGCGGCCGTCTCACCCCGCGGGAACGACACCAGGGCGCCGGCGCCGTAGAAGGCGACGGTCGCGGGGTCGGCGAGCACCACCGGTGCCCCCATCGCCGCCGGCAGGAGGCCCGGGACCTCGGTGACGTCGGCGGGGCCCCCCGCATCGACCCGGATCATCAGCCCGTCGGCCGTGGGCGCGCCACCCCGAACCCCGCCCGCGCACAGGACCGTCACCGGCCAGGCGGGGCCGTCGGGCGCGACGGGGTCGAAGGCGGCGCAGCCGAGGTCCGTCCAGGGCCCGTCCGGGCCCGTGGCGCCGGCGTCCGTCCAGACGACCGGCGCCGGCGTCCCGGTCCCGACCAGCACCGCGCGGTCGTCCCCCTCCGCCGGGCCGCGCGCCCACAGGGCGACCGCTCCCCCGCGGGGGTCGGGCAGGGACGGCGCCGCCACGGGTTCGATGGCGAGCCCGTCCCCGTCCGGGACCAGCGGGATCGACAGGACGTCCGTGGCGTCGCCGCCCCCGAACAGGAACGCCTGCGCCCCGTCGTCGGTCGCGAGCACCGCGGCGCCCGTCCGCCCTGCGAGTCGTTCGAGGCCCGCCGGCGCCAGGACGGCCCATTCGTCCGACGATGGATCGTATCGCAACAGCGCCGGTTCCTCGTCGTACCGCACGACGATGGCCCCGCCGAGCGCGTCGGACAGGGCGGCGGTCGCACCGGCGACGGGCTCGAAGGGCGCGCGGGCGGCCGGGAGGACCGAGAACGTGCGGTGGTCGAGAACCCAGCCGTCCCCGCCCCCCTCCACGACGAGGGCTCCGAAGCCGGCCAGGCGGGCGAGCAGGGGGGCCGGGTGGGCGAGCGCGGGAGCGTCGGCCAGGGCCGCGACAGCGCCCGGGGGCCCGACGAACACCCCGAGCGCCGGCGTCGAGGACAGCGGCACGCGCACGGACCGGCCCCAGGCGAGCAGTTCGTCGCCCTCGGCCAGGTAGACCGACACGTCCTGTTCGGTGTCGGATGGCTCGAGGGAGACGTCGAGGGAGAAGTCGAGCCCCGAGACGGGGGACGTCACCGTGGGGCCGTCCGGGGTCACCGTGACCGACACGTTGTCCGTGCGCGCGAGGTCGGTCGTGTCCGCCGGCAGGACCAGGCGCAGGTCCACCTCGATCTCGGCCGGCCCGCAGGCCCCCACAAGGAACACGACGAGCGCGAAGGCCGCCAGGCGGATGCCCGCGCTCGCCAGGGCTCGGGCCAGGGCATCCGGGGCGAGGTCCGCCACGTGCAGGGTCTTGCGGCGGCTCGAAGGCCCCTTCACCACGCGCACGGCGCGGCGGGGCACCCCGAGGGTCCGTGCCAGCAGGCGAATTACGGCGTCGTTCGCCGCCCCCTCGACGGGCGGGGCGGTCACCTGGACCTTCAGCCGGCCGTCGTGCGGGCCGACGACGCGGTCCCGGCTCGCCCGCGGGACGACGAGCACCTCGACCAGGGTCCCCCCGTCCGAGGGGTGCAGGGGGCCGCTCACGGCGCCGGGACCTCCCGCGAAAGGGCGTCGAACAGGCCGTGCCCGCGCGCCTCGACGGGACCGTGGCCGACGACCCGGTCCGTCCGCACCCAAAGCGCCATCCGGTGCAGGTTCACGGTGGTGCAGGCGTGGTCCGGGACCAGCAGCAGGAGGTCGCCCGGGGCGGGGGCGGGGGCGCGTTCCACCGCCAGCGGTAGGTGCTCCTCGCTGCGCTCGAGGGGCCGCAGGGCCGGGTGGCCCAGCACCGCAAGACCCGGCGCCGGACAGTCGGGGGCGATGGCCTTCGAGCCGGCGTCGCACGTTACGCGGCCGGGGCGCGGGGCCGAGACCACGCGCGTGGCGACGTACACGGCCTGACGCAGCCCCAGGTGCGCGGCCGCCCGGTGCGTGCGCCGGTCCGAGAAGACGACGGTGCCGGGGCTGACCCGCGCTTCGAACGGGCCGGCGGCGAGGGCCGGGCAGGCCCGTGCGTGGTGGAACGTGTGGGAGCCCGAGGTCACCACGCACGGCGCGCCGTAGGCCCGCGCCACGCGGGCGGCGGCCTCGTACGCCGCGAAGGCCGCCGCTCGGTCGTCCCAGCCCAGGTGCCCTTCGTAGGCGGAGACGCCGGCCACCTCGAAGGGGCCGTCGCCTGCCGTGCGCCGCAGATCGAGCCAGACCTCGGCGGGCCGGCCCGTCCGATGCATCCCCACGTCCACGTCGAGGTAGATGGGGACGCGGGGCGTGCCCAGGGCCGCCGCGAGCTCTCGAAGGTGGGCCAGGTGCTCGGGGCCATCGGCCAGCAGGGCGAGCCGGGCGTGCGGGTCGCCGAGGCGCGCCAGGGCCCCGCGGGCCGTCGCCCCCCAGGCGGGGTGGGCCAGCAGGACCTCCACCGTCACCCCCGCCGGACCCGCCTCGCGGCGGACGAGGTCCACCTCCTCGAGGGTCGCCGCCTTGAAGGCCCGCACCCCCGCCGCGAGCAACGCGGCGACCGCGACTCGCTGCTTCGCCGTCTTGACGTGGGGCATCCAGCGTCCGGCGCCGAGTCGGGCCACGGTCGCGCGCACGTTGTGCTCGAGGGCGTCGAGATCGAGGACCAGGGCGGGGGTGCGCACGCCTGGGACGGCCGCGACGGCGGCCGCGAGGGCCTCGTGGGGGGCGGGGGCGGACGGCACGGGTCGATCTGTACACCCCCGTGGTGCTGCGCGCCGCGCGCCGCCTCGCGCCGGGGCGGGGGCGGGGGTATGATCGCCCCGCGCGTGGACGACTCGATCCGGCGAAGCTTCGTGGTGGGTCTCGGGGTGACGAGCGCGCTCGTGGTGGCGGGGACCGTGACGTTCTTCCTGGGCCAGGGGAAGGGGCTCGTGGAGGCACACGCCACGATCACCACGGACTTTCGCTCGATCACGGGGCTTCGGCGCGGCAGCCCCGTCCAGCTTTCCGGGGTCGAGATCGGGCAGGTGCGCGCGATCGCCTTCGAGGCGACCTCGTACCCGTGTGATCCTCTCGTCGAGGACTACGGCCGCCCCGAGGACGGGCGCCGCGACGACTGCGACGCGCAGACGTTTTGCGCCCCCGAGGGCTACTGCGCCGAGCTCGAACCGTTCGAGCCGACGGCGCATCATGCGCGATGCCGGCGTGACCAGGACTGTGCGCCGGACGAGTTGTGTGTCACGGACGAGTTTCGCCGGCGCTACCCCGGCGTGTTCTGGGGCGGTGATCCTGGGCTATGCGGGCACTACGAGACGGTCCTCAACCGCGTGCGCGTCACGCTCGCCATCGAGGCCGACAAGCTGCCCCTCATCGGCCGGGACGCGGTCGCGAAGGTGGCCTCGAACAGCGTGCTCGGCGACCAACTCGTGGAACTGTCGCGCGGTGACGGCCCGCCGGTGGAGCCCGGGAGCCACATCCGCTCCGAGCCCTCGCTGATGGAGAACCTCGAGACCTTCCGGGCGCGGATCGAACTGGCCCTCGGCCGCTTCGACGAGGGGCTTGCCCGGGCCACGGGTGCCTTCGAGCGCATGAACGACCCGCGCACGACGGCGCGGATCAAGGACGGGATCTTCGCCCTCGGCGAAAACGTCGAGAACGTCGCCCAGGGCCGGGGAACGCTCGGCTACTGGTTCGGGGCGGAGGCCCTCGGGGACGTGCGGTCGGCTCTTTCGGGGGCACGCGCCGTCTCCGGGCGTGTGCGGGCCTTTGCGTCCGAGGGGCAGCAGCGCCTCGCGGCCTTCGACGAGCGCATGCAGCCGGCCATCGACCACGCGCGCCAGCAGATGGCCGACCTGCGCGGCCGCGTCGAGTCCCTGCACACCGACCCCGAGCGGGCCAGGCTTTTCGTGGACTACGAGGGGGCTGCGTTCGCAGATCTGCGAGCGGCCTTTGCGCGCGTCGATGACGTCCTGACGGGGGCCCTCGAGGGCGAGGGCGCACTCGGAGCCCTCGTGACGCGCGACGACGGCTGGAGGTGGTTGCTGGACCTACTGGGCTTTACGGCCCGTATGGACACCCTGCGCACGGTCGTTCGGCGAGCGTACGAGGCACACGAGCGCGGCGACACCCGCGGGCGGGCGGCGCTAGGCCGGTGACTCGACCTGGGCCGGAGTGAGGCCGCAGGCCGCAGCCACCGCCTCGCGGTAGTCGAGCCAGCGATCGAGGGCCTGCTCCATGGCCTCCACCACGTCGGCGTAGGCCCCAGGCGCCACGTGGCCCAGGACCATGCGCCAGGCCGCCGCGCGGTGGTCCGATTCCACCATACGGTGGGCCCGGGTCAGTTCGAGCTTGTCCACGGGCAGGCCGTAGTGGCGCACCAGGGGATGCTCGATAAGTGGCGGCGTCGGACGCGCGGGGCCGACGCCCTCCACGTCGTGGCGATCGTGGCGCGTGCCCTCGACGAAGATCGTCGTGACGGCCGTGGCGACCTCCCACCCGCGCTCGAGGGTGGCCTCGTCGAGGAATGCGCGGTAGCGCGCCGCCTCCGGCAGCAGGCGGACGTGGTCGAACGCCGCACGGTCCATCCCGAGCCCCTCGGGGAACAGAAGGAACAACTCGGCGTGCGGACGGCCGAGCGACAGCTTGCCCGTCTCCTCCTCGTAGAGGTTTTCGGCCAACGCCCGACGGACCACGGGCTCGGGGCACTGAACGTAGGACCTGCCGAGAAAGATCGGAAAATCACGCACGTACGTGGCGTATTCCTGCTCGAAGTGCACGTGCAGCTTGTCGCGGGGGACCAGCCCGCGCTCGAAGGCACGCCAGGACCAGTGGTGCTTGCGGTCCATGACGGACAAAAGAGCCTCGCGGAAGCTACGCCGGTCCATCGATCGTCCCATCCATGGTAGCAGGTATGGGACGGGGGGGCGAGGGGGCTCGACATTTCCCGAAACGAGCGCACCATGAAAGGCGTGGAGTTTCGCGTCGCCACGTACAACATCCACAAGTGCATCGGCGGGATCGACCGCCGTTACCGCCCCGAGCGGGTCCTTGCGGTGCTGCGGGCCGCCGGCGCGGACGTCGTGCTCCTGCAGGAGGTGGACGACCTGGTTGCGCGCTCGAACTGGGACCGGCAGGTGGACCTGCTGGGGGACGCCCTCGGGTTTGCCCATCGAGCGTACTTTCCCAACGTGCGCGTGCGCTCGGGACACTACGGCAACGCCGTCCTCTCCCGCCGTCCGATCCGGTCGGCGCGCAATATCGACCTCACGCTCGGCTGGCGAAAACCCCGTAGCGCGCTCCACGTCGAGATCGAGGCCGGGGGGCAAGACGCCCCGGTGCACGTCTTCAACCTCCACCTGGGGCTGTCCGAGCGCGAGCGACGCTGGCAGGTGGACCGCCTGCTGGCGGGGCCGTTTTCCGAGTTGGGGCCGCGAGCCCCGGTGGTCGTCGGCGGTGATCTCAACGACGTGTTCGGGACCGTGCGGCGGCGGCTGCTCGAGGTCGGGGGGTTCGAGGCGCGCCCGATCCCGCGCACGTTTCCCGCCTTCGCGCCCGCCCGCGCACTCGATGGGATCTATGTCCGCGGCGCCCGCCTCGAAGCCGTTCGGCGCGTCGAGGCCCGAGCGGTGCGGACCGCCTCGGACCACATTCCCCTGGTCGCGCACGTGGGCCTTCGGCCTCGTGGGGCCTCGGGGCAAGGCCGCGCCTGCGTGGGCGACGGGGTTGGGCAACGTTAGAGCTTGACGCCCTTGTCACGGCAATGGCGCTTGAGCGACCGGCGTCGCACGAGGCGCACCTTCTTGAGGGCTGCCCGCGCTTTCGTCGTGTTCTTCATGCCGCACGCGGCCTTGACCATGATCTCGGCGGCTTCGCTCGAAGGGCGCTTGCGATGGCTCGCCGAGGCCTGGGCGTAGGCCGTCGAAAACCGCCCGGTGGCGAGGGACGTCTTCGCCTTGGCGAGCAGCGCGGCCGCCGAAGGACTCTTGGAGGGGGGGCGTTTGGGGGGCGGCGACGGTTTCTTCGGCGCGGGCGCCGGCGTGGCGGGGGCCGCCTTCTTCCGCCGCGAGGCTCTCCGCCCGGAGGTCCGTGCCCCTCGGCGGCGGGGCTTTCGTGCGGTGGGAGCTGGGGGGGCATCGGCGCCTGGGGCCTGGGGCGGAGCCGCCGGTGCATCCATTTCATTCGTATTGGATGAAGTGCCGGTTTCCGCGCCGGTGGTGGTGCCGGCGGCGGGGGAGGCGGTGCCGGCCTCGGTGGCTGCGTCGGCCCCGGTGGCGGCGGCGGCGGCGGGCAAAGGGGGATCGACCGAGGGCAGGGGGCCGGGAGCCGCCGCCGAGGCGACGGCGGAGGGCGGTCTCTTCGGCGCCGGCGGTCTCGCAGCGACGACGGGGGCGGGCGGTGTCGGCTCGGGTTCGGGGCGGTCCACGAGGCTCCACACGATGAGGGCCAGGCCGGCGAGTCCGGCCCCCGCCAGCGGCAGATAGCCCAACAGGCGCCGCCCCGGTCGGGCCAGCGGCGCCGGCACCTTCGTGTAGGCCATCGTAGGCGCCTCTTCCAACGCGGCCGCGGCGCGGTCGGCAGCCTCCTTCGCCGCGCGGGCGCGCTCGGCGGCCTCGATCAGGTCGCCGGCCGCCGAAGCGATGAGGGCCTGGGTATCGTCACGGGGGGCGGCCGCCTCGGGGGCGCCCGTCGCGTCGGGCTGGACCGGGCGGGGGGCGGGCGCAGGGGGGGCCGTCCGGGGCCGCCGCGCGCGAAGATCGGGCTGGCTCGCCCGTCGCCCGCGAAAGCCTCCCGGGGCGCCCGTTTGCCTGGGCGGCGCCGGGAGGGTCGGGGCGGCGGGTCGAGGGGCGGGGGCCGAGCCATCGCCCGCGGTCGCCTCGCCGACGGCGGGAACGCGGACGGTGGGTGCCTCGTCGGTGTCTTCCACCATGGCGGGCGGTGTGCTCGTGCCCGCCCCGGCCAGCCCCACCGCTGGAGGCGGCGGCGCGATCCGTGCGGCCGTGCCGGTGGAGCCCGTGCCGGCTTGGGCCGGTGGTGTCGGAGGGGCCTTTCGGAGGGCGTCGTGCGGGGGCTGCGGAGCCTCGCCGGTTGGGGCTGCGTGGCCTCGGTTCCGCCGGTCGCTCGCCCGGGGCCCGGGTGCCTTCGTGGCGCCGGCGGATTGCCCCGGGAGGGGGGGCGGCGCCTTGCCGGTGGTGGGGCGGGTGCCCGCTGGCACAGCCGACGTCTTGCCGGCGGCGGCACGCTCGGTCCGGGCCGTGCGTGTGGGGGCGGTCTGTCGGGCGCCGCCCGATCGGCCCCGCGGGGGAGGGCGCGGCGGGGCCTTTTCGCCGGGGCGCGTCGGTGGGGCGGTGGGGGGAGCGTCGGCCCGTCGTACCGGGGCGGTCGAGGTGGCGTCCTCCTCCGTGGTTCGTGGCGGTGGCGCCGAAGCCGTGCCGCGCCCAGCGGCCGGTGGGGATGCCGGGGAGACCGGGCCCACGTCGAGCACGAGGTCGGACCAGCCGCGCGGTGACACCGGGGATTGGGCGGCCCGATCCTGCTCGCGCTTCTTCGGTGGATCGCTCGTCGCCACGGGACCTTCGAGGATAGCGCGGGCGGCCGCGCTCGTCGCCCCGTCCGGCCGCCCGGTCAGGGGCCCGTGGTCGTACAGCCGAATTCCCGGAAGATCCTCGCCGTGTGCGCGCCCAGGGCCGGGGCGCGTGCCTCGGGTCGCACCCCGAGACCCGGCAGGGCCGGGCCGGGAAGCCGGGTCGCGCCGGGGCCCGGGACCGAAAGCGCGGTGGTCGCGTACAACGGGTCGGCCGCGGTCGCCTCGACCGTCTCGTGGACCGGCGCCACCGGCAGGGCGCGTCCGGCCAGGCGGCCCATCCAGTGGGCCCGGGGCCGTGTCGCCAGGTGCGCCTGCATCGCCTCGCTGCACGCGCGCCCGCGGGGACCGGGTTCGAGTCCGCCGGGAATGAGGTCCTTCCGTTCAACGGCGTCGCAAAACGCGATCCAGAACTTCGGTTCGAGGCAGGCGACGGACAGGCGCAGGCCGTCGGCGCAGCGGTAGACGCGGTAGGCGGCCACCTCGCCGGCCAGCAGGGTGTCCGTGGCGCCCCGCGTGGCGCCGTGGGCGAGGTCCGCCCACGGCCACCACAGGAAGGGCAGGGGGCCGGCGGCGATGGGCTGCTCGAGGGTCGTGCCGCAGCCGGTGCGCGCCCGCAGCAACAGGGCCGCCAGCAGCGCCTGTGCGGCGAGCAGGCCCGTCGCGACGTCCGCGAGGAGGACGCGGGGGACCCCCTCGGTGCCCAGTCGGGCGAGCAGGCCGGAGCGCGCGGTCACGTTGAGGTCGTGGCCGACCTCCGCCAAGGGGTCGTCCGTCGCGGCCGGTGCGGCGGGCAGGCGCACGGTGCACAACCGGGGGTTGTCGTCGTGCAGGGTTGCCGGTGCCAGTCCCCAGCGTTCGAGGGTCCCGGGGCGGAAGCTCTCCACGAAGACGTCGGCCCGGCGCGCGAGGGTCCGCAGGTGCCCGGCGTCCGTCTCGCGGCGCAGGTCGAGGACGATGGACTCGGCGCCCCGGTAGTGTTCCGCGAACCCGGCGCCGATCCCGTCCGCCAGCGGCGGCACCAGGCGCATCGGGTCGCCGGTGCCGGGGGCCTCGATCTTGATCACCCGGGCGCCGAGGTCCAGCAGGCACCGGGCCAGCACCGCGCCCGGCAGCATGCGACTGGCGTCGAGGACGAGGAGGCCGGCCAGTGGGCGCTCGTTCACGGTGTTTCGTCGCGTTCGCCGAGCGTGGGCACCCCGGGCAGCGTGTGCTGCTCGGACGGGGGGACCGGGACGGGCGTGCCCGGCGGGGGCGGGGGTGAGGCCGTCTTGCCCGG
>Ga0256839_1001915_pt1 | contig 24298 bp, 22 predicted proteins | sample 354166metaG_FD_185968 | JGI IMG/M metagenome (GOLD analysis project Ga0256839, IMG submission 185968) | Hydrothermal vent microbial communities from Mid Atlantic Ridge, Atlantic Ocean - 354-166 | ecosystem: Environmental > Aquatic > Marine > Hydrothermal vents | place: Atlantic Ocean: Mid... | reverse complement strand
CTAGACGAATGCCGCGCAATACTTGTTGCCCATAAAGCGCATACTTTCCTGTGAGTGGCAACATAACACCAATGACCATGCGGCTGCCCTTGCTTTCTGCCCAAGTCTGAACAATAGAATAAACATCACTATCAGGCATATCATTTTCAAGGATTTTGGCGGTTAATCGTACAGCCCGATAATCACCAACCATCAAACGATTGCGAGCAAAGTGGCGATAAAAGTCAGCTTGTTCAAAACTTAGAGGATAGCTGGAATGTCGGAGTCGTAGTACATCGTCCATGCTGGCTATGGATGCCGCTTGTTTAAGCCATGTTTGTTCATGCGCTTTATCTTGCCTTGCCACAGCAAGTAGCCAGTCAAAGCGCGTTGATTGGGCAACAGTATCCAAAAGAGGTGTGGCCAGCTCAATATTTTCCGCTAAGGTGTATGCGTCAACAACTGGTTGACGAAGTGCTAATATCAGTTCAGACATAGCAGCTTCGTTGTTTCCAAGCGCTTCCCACTGCATGGCAAGAAAATTGTGCATATGAGGTAAATAAGGGTGTTCTGGCCATTGCTTCATCGTGGTTTTACACACATCAAACGCATCAGCATGATCAAACTCAAATAAAAGCTCTGCATATTGAAGTGCTGCTTGCCCTTGGCTTTGTAATGGGAGGCTTGGGTCTTGGCTTAAAGCAAAAAGCTGATGAAGCGCATTTGTTTCAGGGTTTTCCAAGCGTGCTTGCTCCACCAGCTGGTTAATGCGCTGCTGTGCCTGAGACTGTTGTTGGGCAAGTGCTTTTGCTTCTTGTTCTGCTTTTTGTTCATTCTCTTTTTGCTGGCTCACATGAATGGTGGCTCTTTTGGTTTTGTCACCACAGCTTGTCAGTACCACAGTACTGAGTAGGGTAACAGTTATTAAGGAAAATAAAGGCAAACATTTGAACATGGATACGCAAACTAAACATAAAGCAGGTAAGGGTAAACTTTTTATCGTTGCGACTCCAATTGGTAACCTGCAAGACATGACATTTCGAGCCGTGCAAACGCTGAAAGATGTTGATGTTATTGCTTGTGAAGATACACGCACTAGCCGCAAGCTTTTAGATTTCTATAACATTACAACCAAACTAATGCCTTATCATGATCATAATGAACAATATGCAGCCAAACAAATCTTGGACTTACTCCAGGCAGGTAAACATGTGGCGCTTATTTCTGATGCGGGTACACCATTGATCAATGACCCTGGCTATCATGTGGTTTATTTGCTGCGTGATAAAGGATTTGGTGTTGTCACTATTCCTGGTGCATCCAGCCCCATTGCAGCATTAGCAGCTTCAGGCTTGCCTACAGATGTATTCACATATTTAGGCTTTTTGCCGCGCAAAGGCAAATTACGACAAGCCGCGTTAACACGCATTGCCGATGCCAAGGATACACAAGTGTTTTTGGAGTCACCCAGGCGCATTCTCAAAACACTGCAAGCCTTGCAAGGTTTGGCTAGTATGGGCATGCGTCCTTGTGTGGTGGGGCGTGAGTTGACCAAAATACATGAAGAGTTTATTCATGGCACATTGGATGAAGTGGTTGCGCATTTTCAAGTTCATCAAGGGCGAGGGGAAATGGTGGTGATGATTGGCGCAGGTGAAGCTAAAGCGATTGATGATGCCATGATTCTCAATGCGTTAAGAGAAGCGCAAGAGAAAGGTTTATCGGCGTCTGCATCGGCAAGACAAGTTGCCAGTATGCTGTCTGTATCGCGTTCTCGTGTGTATGGCTTGCTCCATCCCAAAGCTGAAGCATCATGAGTACCCTTAAAGGTAGAGCAGCAGAAGATGTGGCGTGTCAATATTTGGAGCAACAAGGGTATAGGATTTTAGAGCGCAATCGCAGGCTAGGCCGAGGTGAGCTGGATATGATTGCTTTGTTTGAAGATATTGTGGTTTTTATTGAAGTGAAAGCTCACCAGAAGCGTACCTCCAGCCTTGAAGCCATGCACCAAAACAAACAGCAACGTATGATATCAGCAGCGCAAACATGGTTAGGGCTAAACATGCGTTATGCAAATTATCAGTGCCGTTTTGATCTCTTGCTTGTTATACCTGCCAAAATCAACATTTTGCCACCACACATTGAACATATACCAGATATTATTCGTTTGTAACGGGTAAGTCGGCAATTGATTCAAGAGCAACAAAGAGTTGCTTGATTTGCTCTTCTGAAAGTTGCTTCCCTTGAGCTTGAACAAAAAATACATCCACAATACGCTCACCAAAGCTTGAAATTGCTGCGCCGTTGATGGAAAAGCCCGCCTGGGTGATTGCACAGGCAAGTTCTGCCAATAGCCCTGGTCGGTCAGCTGCGGATACCTCTATTGCCGTTTGACTAAAAGAAGCCAGTGGCAAAGTACGTACCCGCACAGGAACACGCTCCATCAAGATGTTACTGCGAATAAGGTTTGTTTTGGGTGGGGTTAGGGGAGCATGAGAAGCAAGCATCGATTCAATGCGGGTTTGCAAGCGAGATAGGTCTTGAGGTTCGACCAGTGGCTTTTTGTCTTTGGTTTGGATATGAAAAACATCCAGTACCTTATGATCACCCAAAGCAAAGGCGTGTGCTGCAACCACATTGATATGACCTGCGGCAATCACTGCTGCAAGCTTTGCAAACAACCCGTGTTGCTCATTGGCTGCAATCATCATCATAGTGTCACAACGATCATGATCAATCAAGTGGCTCACGGCAAATGCGCGCTTATGATCCAGAAAACCTGAGTCTGCCAACATTTCAGCAATGGGTGCAAGCTGATATGGCGGAAAATGGGCAATGCAGCGCTTGGGTAAGCGCGTTAATACGCCTTGAATCGCATCAGGTTGGTTTGAAAGGGAAATGGTGCTGCGAATACGAGCTTTCTGTTGCTCTTCAAGCACTTCAGGGTTAATCATTTCACCCATCAGGGCATGGCGGGTTGCATGGTACAACTGTTGCAGAAGTGCGCCTTTCCAATCATTCCAGACATTGGGCCCAACGGCGGCAATATCAGCCACAGTTAAACAAAGCAGGCAATTAAGGCGTTCCATACTCCCTACTTTATTTGCAAAAGTTTGAATCACTTCAGGGTCGGATAAATCAAAGCGTTGCGAAGTAACTGCCATCATCAAATGCCTGCGCACCAGCCAGGCAACCAAATCTGTAGCATCTTCAGTCAAGCCTAAAGTGCTACAAAACTCCCGTGCCAGAACCTCACCATTTTTCGAGTGATCGCCTGCCATACCTTTGGCAATATCATGAAAGAGCAGAGCAAGATACAAAAGTTCTGGTCGTTTTAAGCGATGAAACACCTCCTGCGCCAAAGGAAGGCGAAGCTTCCGTTCCGCATGAATCATATTGCGTGCTTCGCCCACGGCGCGAATGGTGTGCTCATCTACAGTGTAGGCATGGTATTGATTAAATTGCCCAAGCCCTACAATCTTATGAAATGCGGGAATAAAACCACCCAACACACCTGTGTCTGCCATCTCCTTAAGCGCCCAGGCAACATTTCTCGGGTGTTTTAGGATACGCATAAACAAACGGTGTGCTTCAGGGTTGGCACGAAATGCGTCATTCATCAAGTGGCGTTCATCTTCCCTGATTTGTCGTAATGCGGCACTGCTCAAGCGGCGGCGATCATCTTGCCCTACATTAAAAATGCGTAATAAATTCAATGGATTATTTTTGAAAACCTCTTGATGCCGAATGCCGACCTTGTTGCCGGAAAGAGTGAAGTCGTCATCAATATTTCGCTTAAACTTAAAGAAAGATTCGTGGAGGTGTTCATCAATATCTTGTAAAATAAGACCAGATACTCGAGCAATACGACCTGCTTGGCTAAAGTAGTCTTTCATCAAGCCATCCACAGGAGGCAAGTGCCCGCATGGTTGATAGCCCATGCTGTTTGCAAGGGTAACTTGCTGTTCAAAGGATAAGCGATCATTAGGTTGTTTGGTTTGTAAATGCAAACCCACGCGACAACGCCATAAAAAATCTTGAGCCATTAAGAGATCATGCATTTCACGCTGAGATATATGACCAGCAGTAACCAGGTTATCAAGGTTGTCTGCACCAAACCAAGCCTTGGCAATCCAAAATACAGACTGCACATCACGCAAGCCACCTTTACATTCTTTAATATCTGGCTCCATCAAAAACGCGGAGTCACCCGTGCGTTCGTGCCTAAGCTCGCGTTCTTTTAGCTTAGCTTCCACAAACTTTTTGCGTTGTTTTTTGAAGAAGGCCGCTGTTTCTTGTAACAAGCCTTGAAAAAGCGAGGTATTGCCACATAAAAGGCGCATTTCCATGGCTGTTGTTGCGGAATGCCAATCTTCTTTGATATGATGGACAGTTTCTTTTATCGTACGAACAGCATGACCAATCTTCGCGCTCATATCCCACATGACATAGAGAAAGCGTTGAATATCATCATTCACTTGCTGGCTGCTATCTTCCGGTATAATAAACCAGATATCCCAGTCAGATTGTGGTGCAAGCTCACCTCTGCCATAACCTCCTACAGCCACAAACGCAACATCTTTTGATGTATGAGGCGCAACCTCTTGCCAAAGGTGAACCAACATATCATCCACACCTTGACACATGATTGCTACCAATGCAGTACCATCTTGACCTGCGTTAAACGCGGCCTCAACATCTTTATAAAGTGTGTTTAGAGTTGACTTTCCAAACGCAACAAGTGCTTGATTATCTTGGCTCATACATATCCTCTTGCGGGTATAAAATGGTATCCCGTGCTTGCTTGGATACTTTTGGGTAGTCTTTGGTATAGTGCAAGCCACGCGATTCATGCCGCTGCTGGGCACTGCGAATGATTAAATCTGCAAGCAGGGCGATATTGCGAAGCTCCAATAAGCTGCGACTTAATGGATGTTGCCAATAGTAGGCTGCAATTTCTTCACGAATAATCATTAAACGGCGGCGCGCGCTACTTAACCGCTTGTTGGATCGTACAATGCCTACATAGTTAGACATGATGGAGCGAATTTCATCCCAGTTTTGTTTGATTTGCACTCGTTCTTCCTCAGCTACAATACCACTGCTGTCCCAGGCTGGCAAGCTAGGCATAAGCTTGGGTGCCTGGGGCGCTTTGCTAATACGGGACGCGCATTTCTCTGCCATCACAAGGCACTCCAGCAAAGAGTTGCTTGCTAAGCGGTTGGCACCATGCAACCCAGTACAAGCAGATTCCCCAATCACAGATAAGCCCTGAATATTGGTTTTTCCGCTAATATCTGTTTGCACACCTCCACAGATATAGTGTGCCGCGGGAACAATAGGAATAGGCTGCTTTCGCATATCCAAGCCAATAGCAAGCAACCGCTGGTGAATATTGGGGAATTGGTTAAGTATCTTGTCTTCTGACAAATGAGACACATCCAAATACATACAATCTTCACCAGACTTTTTGATTTCATGATCAATAGCGCGGGCTACGATATCACGCGGCGCAAGCTCACCTCGATTGTCATAATCAAAGATAAAACGGTGGCCATTTTTATCGATCAGATGCGCGCCTTCACCCCTTAATGCTTCAGTAAGCAGCATGGTTGAGCCATTTGGGTTGTATAAGCATGTTGGGTGAAACTGCATAAACTCCATATTCATGACAGCGCATCCCGCACGCCATGCAATGGCAATACCATCACCTGTGGCCGCATGGGGGTTGGAGGTATATTTATAAACTTTTCCCACTCCACCTGTTGCCAAAATCACATGCTTGGCAGCCAAGGCAAATATATCTCCATCTGGTGTTAAAACATATGCGCCAAGACATTGGTTTTTTTGGTGAAAAATACCTATTTTCTGTGTGGTAATTACATCCACAATCATATGGCGTCGTAAACACATGATATTGGGATTTTCATGCACATGCTTGAATAGGGTTTCACCAATGGCTTTGCCTGTAGAATCCTGAACATGGGCAATGCGACGGTGTGAGTGCCCACCTTCACGGGTCAGGTGCAGTACGCCATTACTCATATCAAAAGGTGTACCAAGCTCAAGCAGTTCTTCTATGATATGGTGGCCTACTTCGACAACCTCTTTTACAACATCCGCATGGCAAAGCCCTGCTCCAGCGCTGATGGTATCTTCAATATGGCTTTCAATGGTATCTTCTTGAGCGATAAAGCCTGCAATACCGCCTTGCGCTTGAAAGGTGTTGGAGTCTGGGAAATCTGCTTTGTTGAGCAATGCGACCTTACCATGTTCAGCAAGCTTATGTGCTGCCATCAGACCTGCAGCACCACTGCCAACAATTAAGTAGTCGCAGCTTGCAGGATGGGACGAAGGATGGCTTGTTGTTGATAGCATGGGCATAGCTTAATAGGTGATGTTGGCTTGTCGAGTGTACTAAGCGCTAGCAAGAAGCGTTTGCAACCGTTAAGCTGCGCTGCGATGTCATATTCAGATTATAAACAAGAACATATTCGAAACTTTTCCATTATCGCCCACATTGACCACGGTAAGTCCACGCTTGCGGACAGATTGATTGAAGAAACTGGTGCGCTGTCACAGCGTGAAATGAAGAAGCAAGTCTTGGATTCCATGGAGTTAGAACAAGAGCGCGGCATTACCATTAAAGCACAAACAGCCACCCTTGAATACAGGGCAAGTGATGGCGAGCAATACAAACTCAATCTTATCGACACCCCTGGTCATGTGGACTTTACCTATGAAGTGTCGCGCTCATTGCAAGCGTGCGAAGGCGCGTTATTGATTGTGGACGCGACGCAAGGTGTGGAAGCGCAAACCTTAGCCAATGTTTACCTTGCCATGGAAAATGACCTCGAAATCATTCCTGTTATTAACAAAATTGACTTGCCATCGGCAGATGTGGAAGAGGCCAAGCGACAAATTGAAGATGTGATTGGCATTGACGCATCTGAAGCCATTGCGGTATCTGCCAAGACAGGTGAAGGTATTATGGATGTACTAGAAGCTGTGGTGACGCGTATTCCTGCCCCTAAGAGCAACGATGATGCGCCTGTTCGTGCTTTGATTGTGGACTCTTGGTTTGACTCTTATGTAGGGGCTGTGGCATTGGTTCGCGTCTTTGATGGTATCATGAGAAAGGGCGATCAGGTGATATTGATGTCCAATGGCAAAAAGTATGGTATCAATGATTTGGGCGTGTTTACGCCTGCACCTGTTTCAACTGGTGTTTTAAAGTCTGGTGATGTGGGTTTTATGGTTTGTGGCATCAAAACACTGGCTGATTTAAGGGTAGGGGATACAGTAACTTTAGAAAAGCATCCGGCCGCTGAACAACTTCCTGGCTTTCGAGAGCCCAAGGCTATGGTGTTTTCGGGTTTGTACCCCGTGGACTCCAATGATTACGCTGAACTGCGTGACTCACTGGAAAAGCTGAATATGAATGACCCGTCGTTTACATTTGAAATGGAAAGTTCATCAGCATTGGGATTAGGTTTTCGTTGTGGTTTTCTAGGCTTGCTACACATGGAAATCATTCAAGAACGACTTGAGCGGGAATACGACCTTGATTTGATTACGACAGCGCCATCGGTGGTGTATAGAGTCACGACGACAGATGGTGCAACCAAAGAAATATCCAATCCAAGTGGCTTTCCTGATGTTTCCGAAATCAAGGAAGTACAAGAGCCAACCGTGCTTGCCAATATCTTTATGCCTGAAGAGTTTGTCGGTGTGATGATGAAGCTATGTCAAGAACGGCGAGGCATACAGCAAGACATGAAGTTTATTGGTCAAGGTAGAGTGATGCTGACCTATAACTTACCTTTGGCTGAAATGGTGATTGATTTTTATGATAAATTAAAGTCTGTTTCCCGTGGCTACGCATCCATGGATTATGAACTGGCTGACTTTAGAACGGAGTCTGTGGTCAAGCTGGATATTTTAGTGCATGGTGAGCCTGTGGATGCCTTATCCTTGATTGTGCATCGTTCGGTAGCTGAAACACGAGGTAGAGCGTTGATTAAAAAGCTTAGGGAGCTTATTCCACGGCACCAGTTTGATGTGCCTGTGCAAGCTGCCATTGGTGGCAAGATTTTAGCCCGTGAAACTGTCAAGGGTGTGCGCAAGAATGTGACTGCCAAATGTTATGGCGGTGATATATCCCGCAAGCGTAAGTTGTTGGAAAAACAAAAGAAAGGAAAGAAACGCATGAAAGCGATTGGAAGTGTTGAAGTGCCGCAGGAAGCATTTTTGGCTGTCTTAAAGCTTGGAGATGACGCATGAGTGAAACCATGAAAGATTTGGAAGCAACAACAACAGCCAAAAAGCCAGTATGGCGGGAGTGGATAGAAAGTCTATTGGTGATTGGCTTGATTGCTGTTGTGATTCGGAGCTTTATTGTTGCTCCATTTGTGATTCCATCATCCAGCATGGTGCCAACCTTGTTGGTTGGCGACTACTTATTTGTTAGTCGCTACAACTATGGTTTTCGAATACCTTTTACCGATATTCAGCTTTTAGCATCTGAGGCAAAACGCGGTGACATTGTTGTTTTCGATTATCCTGAAGATAGAAGTAAAGATTACATCAAACGCATTGTTGGTGTTCCTGGTGATAAAATTGTTTACAAAAACAATGAGTTGTTTATTAATGGCAAAAAAATACCCTTAACACCTATCGGCTCATATGCATATGTTATGGGTGATAAGTCTTCAGATGTCTCACAAGCATACCAAGAGCAATTGTTTGATGTTGAACACACAGTACTGCGTAAAACATACTCTATTCGTGATGGTCAGTGGATAGTGCCCGAAGGTCATTACTTTATGCTGGGTGACAACCGGAACAACTCCCGAGATTCAAGGTTTTGGGGCTTTGTGCCGCAGGAGTATCTGGTGGGTAAGGCTGTGGTGATTTGGTGGTCTTGGAATGCGGCAAATAATAGTGTACGCTGGGATAGACTGGGGCGTTTACTACATTAAAAAAGGTGCTGTATGTTTAAAACAATGCTTTGGACACTTATACTTGGCGTAGGTATCCTGTTTGGATTACAGGTTTTCTCAGTATTTTATAATCATGTAAAAATACAAAACACTTTTGATGGTATTAGTGCTAACCTGACACAGTCTTCAGAGGAAGAGATTAGACAAAAGCTAAAAAGCTTAATGATAATTCAACAAGTGGACTTCAAAGTTTTACCTGATACTTTTTTTCAAAACCTAAATATCAGTAAACATGGCAGTAAAGTGTCTATCAGCTCTTTTTATTCCGTTGATGTATGGGTGTTTGGCAAACCCGATATTCAAGTGCCAAACCCCAACGCTGAAGTAGAAGATGCGGAATACATCCAAAATGATATATCAATACTGGACAAGATAAGACTAGCAGCTGTTGTTTCTTTTTCTTTTTCTCCCAGTGCCAAAACACCTTGAAATACCAAAGTTTAGAACAAACACTTCAGTACAGGTTCAACAAACCTAAGCTTCTGCAAAGGGCGCTTACCCATGCCTCAAAATCTTCTGAACATCTGGAGCGACAAGAGTTTTTGGGCGATGCTGTTCTTGGTTTAATCATTGCAGAGTATTTGTTTCATCATTACCCCAATACCAATGAGGGTGATTTATCTAAAATGAGAGCCAATTTGGTATGTAAGCAAGTATTGCTACATATTGCCCATACATGGAGCATTGAGACATACCTCAATGTTGGTGATGGTGAGCGTGATAAAGCCAAGCGGTTAAAGTCACCATCTATTGCTGCCAACGCAGTAGAAGCTGTGATTGGTGCTGTGTTTGAAGATGGCGGGTTTGCGGCGGCCAAGGCGCTTGTTTTAACAGCTTGGGGCCAGCTTCTCAAAGATGTTCAACCAGTTAACTTGCGTGATGCTAAAAGCTTATTGCAGGAAATAACACAATCGCAACGCTTAGGTCTGCCGCATTACACGGTTGAAGACTCAGGTTTCAAACAAAACCCTCGTTTTCAAGCAAGTTGCTTTTTAGGTCAAACCTTGCTTGGGCAAGGGCAAGGGCACCGCAAAAAGGAAGCTGAGTTATCTGCTGCTGAACAAGCGCTACATCATCCAATGATTAAAAAAATCAGGGGTTAATTGGGAAGTTTTTTAATACCTTGTTTTTTTTACCCAGTGTATCTGCGGCAAACAAAACACTCCCATCTTCCAAAACTTCCAAGGCACGAGGGTTTCCCGCAGTGACAAAAAGTTTGGCTGATGTTTCAACAATGCTGAATCTATCTCCTTTTTTAAGCAAAGCTTCACGAAGAAGTTGTCTTTTTCCCTGCTCATCAAGGGCAAAGACCTGAAGCCATACATCATCGGTTGCGGCATGAAAAGTAAAGGTTTTGGGTGTTTGTATCTGTATTGCGACTTCTGTGTTTTCTTCTGCTTTTTTCTCAATCATGCTTGTGCTGTAGGGGTCTGTATTGCTTGAGGACTCAATAATTTCAGGTTGTATCACCAAAGGCTGTGCTTGGGGCTCAATGGTTGCTTGCTCCGTATGGGGTTGAAAGCTGGCTTTTTCTATTGTAAAAATGTTGCCTACAAGAATGATCAGAACAAACACTAATACAGCACCTACTGCCCACTTACGCTGAGGTGAAATGGGTACATCGTGATACACTACAGGTGTTTTAAGCTCAAAATCATTGCTTTTAATGCGTTGAATATCATCGCTTAAATCTATATTAAGGAGCGAGGCATATTGTTTGAGGAAGCCAATAGCATAAACCTCACCAGGTAAATCTTGCCAGTTTCCTGCTTCAAGTGCTGTCAAAAATTTTGGGCTAAACTTTAGCTCTTGGACAATATACTCAAAAGTTAAACCTTGTGCTTCTCTAGCTTGCTGAAGCCTTGCACCGATTTCGCATTGTAGCGCTTCCTTTGCAAAAGTGGACTCATCAACCTCATCGTTAAATGCTTCTTTTTCCATAACTATTGGCCTTTATCAAGCTTAAGCAGTTCATCCTTTGCCCATGTTTGTTGAAGCTTGTTGGAAGATTTTTGGATAAATGTTTGAATGTAATGTCGTAAAAGCTGCCTTTTACCATTGGCCTTAAGCAAAATAATAAGCTCTTGCAAAGCTTCTTGATTGGCAGGCTCTTGATGCAGTATGGTTTCATACAGGGCTTGCGCATAGTTTAAGCGGTTAAAAGCTTTGTATGCTGCTGCTTCTTTAAGCTGGGTATATGTTTTGTGTGCCGACAACATACCTGCTTTACGGTATGAGCGGACAGCATTATCCAAGTCTTTTAATCCTACATAAGCATCACCCATATTGATAAAGACCAGTGCTTGGTTGCGGTATCGTGGGTCTTCTAAAGCTTGGTTGAGTATGTTTAATGCCTTTTTGTATCGTCCTGTTTCAACCAATAGACTACCATAGTTGTTGTAAGTTGCAGGCCCTGCGTTATGTTTAATCGCACGCTTGTAAAAGCTTTCTGCCTTTTTATTATCACCACGCAAGCGCCAAGCGTATGCAATAGCATCTAAAGTATCTGGCTGGTTGGCACGAATTTTATCAGAAAGGTAAAGCTCCTCAAAAGCTTTAGATATTAGCCCTTTATGGATGGCATCCAAACCCAGTTGATAGTGTAGCATGGCGCGTTTGTCAGCATTATCATTTAACTTTTTTTCCGCCGTCGTTTGACATCCACCAAGGGTGAAGAGCAAAGAAAAAAACAGGCTTATATATAATATGTTTTTCATAGGTACCGTTTCACCAATGCGTAAACAGAACGCAAGCTTTCATCACTTTGATCTTTAAGGTCTGCAAAAATACTGTGCTCTAATGTGTTTTGGCAAGCACATGCTGTATCTTGGTTGCAGTAGTGCTTAAAATATGTCAGCAACATTGCTTTTGCTTTGCTGACATTATCTTGCATGACTTCAATGACAGAAGTTACAGATACATCATCCTCTACCTCATGCCAACAATCATAATCGGTGCACATGGCGACAGTAGCGTAGCAAATTTCAGCTTCACGCGCCAGTTTGGCTTCAGGCATATTGGTCATGCCAATCACATCCATACCCCAACTGCGATATAGCTCCGATTCAGCGCGTGAGGAAAACTGAGGACCTTGCATCACAAGATATGTGCCATTGCGGTGGGTTGTAATACCCTCAGCTTCACAAGCTTGGTACAATTGATGTTGAAGATGGTTGCAAACAGGGTCTGCCATAGATACATGCGCCACAATGGGACCATCAAAAAAAGTTGAAGCGCGTTCCCGAGTACGATCGACAAACTGGTCAACAAGCACAAAATCACCAGGTGCTATATCTTGACGCAAAGAGCCAACCGCAGAAACAGAAATGATTTGGGAAACACCCGCAAGCTTCATGGCATAAATATTTGCGCGGTAGTTAATGTTGTGAGGTGGAATATTGTGTGTTTTACCGTGGCGGGGGAGAAATACAACTTCATGCCCATGAATTGTGGCAAATATTAATTTATCCGAGGGGTTGCCAAAAGGGGTGTCAATGTTCAACTCATCTGTAATGCTGATGCCATCAATTGTGTACAAACCACTGCCACCAATAATTCCAATCCTTTGCATTATTCCCCCAGTTTTACTGTTTTAAGCTGCCCGCAGGCCGCCATGATATCATCACCTCGAGACCGCCTTACCGTTGCACGAATGCCTTTAGAAATCAAGGTCTTTGCAAATTTGTTGATAACACTGGTTGCGCTACCTTGATATATACTTCCTGGGTAGCTATTAAAGCGGATAAGGTTTACTCGCTCACGCTCAGGGGTGACAAACTTTATCAAGGCTTGCAATGATTCTTCGGTATCGTTCACATCTTGTAACATCACATATTCCAAAGTGATATGACGACTTTTAGCAAGAGGGTAAGCGTTCAAACATTTGCGCAGACTGATTAAATCATATTTTTGGTTGATTGGCACAAGTATATTGCGGTGCTCATTGATGGCAGAATGTAATGAGATAGCAAGGTTGACAGGAAAATCTTTACCTAATCTTTCTATTTGTGGTAACAAGCCTGAAGTTGACAGTGTAATGCGACGGCGTGACAGATGGAGATAATCTGTGGCCATTAGCAAGCTTAAGGACTGAAACACTTCATGCTCATTGGCTAGTGGTTCACCCATACCCATATACACAATATGAGAAACATGCGGGTACAAGCCATTCATCATGGAATCGGCAAGCAAATCTGCTTTCACAGCAAGTACTTGTGCTACGATTTCAGCAGCCGTTAAGTTGCCTTCAAATTTTTGTGTGCCTGTATGGCAAAATGGGCAATCCAGCACACAGCCTGCTTGTGATGAAATACAAACCGTGCCTCGGCTCTCTTCAGGGATAAAAACCGTTTCAATATATTTTTTAGCTTGTCCTGCGCGGTTCAAAGCAAAGAGATATTTTCGTGTGCCATCATTTGACTTTTGTTTGCTAACCAGTTGCAGAGGTTGAACTTGTATATTTTCTTCAAGTGTAACTTTAACTGCGGTTGGGATGTTTTTCATGGCATTCAAGTCAAGTATGCCTTTATTACGCCAATCCAAAACTTGCTGGGCACGAAAGGCAGGAAGCCCCCAGGTTTGCATCAGTTTTCGCAGTTCTGTTAAGGATAAGCTAGCAAGTGAAGGGGTATTCATGACGGGGATATTAGCGGCTTGAAAAAAATTGGGTAGGGTAGGCGCATGACATTAGCCACGAATGTACCTGTACCAATTGCAGCAAAAGACTTTAATACTATGCTAAACTTTGCTCGGATCATTGAAATGCTTCAATATCATCCTGCTTATTTGAACGCTTTGAAGCTTGATTTACCGCAAACCATAGATGTGCAGCCCAATCAGCCCTCCATGTTAATGGGGTATGATTTTCACTTAACACCCGATGGTCCCAAACTGATTGAAATCAATAACAACGCGGGAGGTCTGTGGGAAAAAGATGATGGTTGGATTCCGCAGAGTGAGCATTCTGAGCTACCAGGTTCACTTGAACACCGGCTATTGAACATGTTCGATCCATCATGGCAAACCATTGCCATTGTGGATGAAGATATTCAATCACAATATATGTACCCTGAAATGCTAGCTTATGCTAGGCTGCTTGAAAGCGATGGGCGCAAAGTATTTTTACTTAGCCCTGAAGACTTGTTACTTAAAAGTGATGGTTTATATATTGGCTCAGATAAGGTCGATATGATTTATAACCGGCACACAGACTTTTATTTACAATCCGCACCTATGCAGCACATCCGCCAAGCCTTTATACATCAACAAGTCGCCCTTAATCCTTATCCGAGAAGTTATGCCCTTGTTGGTGATAAAAACCGTATGGTGGATTGGTGGCGTAAGGATTTTTTGTCCTTTTTGGATGCGGATACTATAGACTGCATTCATTCTGTTGTACCAGAAACCCATGTGTTGGCTGAAGTTGACTTGGCGCAAGTATGGGCAACTCGCAAAGCCTGGGTATTTAAGCCTGCAGCAAAACATGGAGGTAAAGGGGTGCTGCTGGGAAAAAGCATGAGCCGAAAGCGCTTTGAAAGCCTGGATGGCGCCTCTACGGTGATGCAAAAGCTTGTACCTGCCAGCCAAATCCTGATTGGTGAAAAAAGCTTTAAGTTTGATGCTCGACTTTATATGTATGGATCGCGCTTGATTGGAATGGCAGGCCGAGCATGGCACGGGCAAATCACCAACTTCAGAGAGAAGGGTAGTGGTTGGACACCAATCGCGATAGAGGGATAGCTTGTATGGGTAAACCCTACCCCAGTCTTGCCATTGTTATCCCTGTTTTCAACGAGGCCACAATACTTCCTGCCGTATTACAGTCTTTTGAGACACTCTCCGTGGAGGAGCTTGTTTTTGTGGATGGTGGTTCAACCGATCATACAGTTGCGCTTATTCGAGAAAGTGGCTTTGTTTGCTTGCAAAGTGAAGCAGGGCGTGCCAAACAAATGAATATGGGCGCGCAACACACAAGCTCTGATATTATTCTTTTTTTACATATAGATACGAGCATATCTTCAAGTCATATCTCGAATATAAAAAAAGCTTATAAGCAAGGGTTTTTGTCTGGAAGATTTGATGTACAGCTTTCAAATACATCCATAATATATCGAATTATAAGCTTTTTTATAAATACAAGGTCGCGCCTAACCAAGATTAGCACGGGCGATCAAGGTATTTTTGTCACAAGAAAGGCATATGAAGCGGTTGGTGGTTACCCTGAGATTGCTTTAATGGAAGATATTGTGTTGACCAGTGCATTAAAAAAAATAGGCAAGGTTGCTTGCTTGCATGATAAGCTGGTCACCTCAAGCAGACGCTGGGAAAACCATGGTATTATTAACACAGTGCTGTTAATGTGGAAACTCAGGCTTCTTTTCTGGCTTGGTGTATCACCTGATAAACTTGCAAGCATGTATAGGGATGCTCGCTGATGCGTATCATTATACTAAGCAAAGCACCTGTTATTGGTCGTGTAAAGACACGCTTATTGCCTGAATATAGTGCCAAACAAGCAGCTTCATTGCATAAGCAAATGCTTAAAGCCACAGTCGCTAAGGCTTGCGGTATATTCGATGATATTTGGCTTGCTGTGGATGATGACACACATCCATATTTTGCTGAGTTACAGCAAACATATAACTTTGAGCTTAAGATGCAGCACGAAGGCAACCTGGGTATGCGGTTGGCCAAGCTATGTCAGCTATCATTTGCTTACGACCGTAGCCCCGTGATGTTTGTGGGCACAGACTCGCCACATATCAATCCAATGCGTTACATGCAGGCAATGCGGGCTATTGCCCAGTATGATGTGGTCATAGGACCTGTGGAAGACGGTGGCTACGACTTGATTGCCATGTCCGATTCATATCCTGAACTATTTGCTGGTATTCATTGGGGAACAGATAAGGTATTTAGACAAACTATTCATATAATCAATAACATAGGTCTTAGTGTTAAAGTGCTGGATAAATCTTTTGATTTGGATAGAGCGCAAGACTTATGGCGTGCGCCGCCAGCATCGTGGTGACTTTTGCCGCTATAAATATTACATAATATATATTATGCGACATTGTATATTATGGCTTATGCAGGCGTTACAATATGTTGTTGTATCTATCATTCTAAGCGCTTCCCACTACTATTCCACGCATGGATAACCTCGAATTATGGCAATATGTTGCCACAGCACTAATTTTCGTTTGGACAGGCTTTGTACGCTCTGGTCTCGGGTTTGGTGGTGCAGCACTCGGTTTGCCCTTGTTGCTGCTCGTTGTGGATAACCCTCTGATTTGGATTCCGCTAATTGGTATTCACTTATTGTTTTTTAGCGGGATTACGGTTGGCACACGGCTTGGCGCTGTGGATTGGCCATTTTTGAAAAAAGCCTTCGGTATTATGATGATTCCAAAACTTATCGGTGTATTTGGTTTACTTACCTTACCCACCGACATCATGGTTTCCTTTGTTTATGTGATGACTTTGATATATGGCGTTATGTATGTGTTTCAATACCAACTCAAAAGCCAAAGTAAAACTGCTGACGCTGCTTTATTGGTGGTTGGTGGTTATGTGAGTGGCACAAGCTTGATTGGTGCACCGCTTATTGTTGCTGTGTTTATGCACCGTGTTGCCAAAGAAAAGCTTAGAAACACCTTGTTTGTACTCTGGTTTGTCTTGGTAACGATTAAACTAGGTGTTTTAGCCAGCGTTGGTGTTAATTTTTGGTGGGTACATCATCTTTGGCTACTACCTGCTGCTGCGATTGGGCATATGGTTGGTCTAAAATTTCATGATTATTTGATTTCACAAAGTGCGAGTTATTTTAAACAGCTTATTGGTGCCATGCTAATTGTTATATGCCTGGTTGGTTTGCTGCGCTGATGAAACGACTTATATTAATACATCCAACTTAAATTCAAACGGGTCACTTCTATCCCCAAATTTAAGTGTATATTTACCCACAGGAAGCTTCACAATGGCATCGTTGTTGCTGTTGTGCACAATCTCTTCTTCATTAATTTCACAATAATCACCGTAGTTTACAACCCTAAGCTCAAGCCCGCCCTCTGCACATGCTGCAAGCTCAATATGTTTTTCATTCACGCGCAAACTGCAGCCTGTGAGCCGCACATCAATGCGTTTGGGGTCATCAAAGAGTTCTGTGACGGTTAAAGGTGGCCGATATGCGCCAAACACCCAAGGTAAATGTCCAATCAATTTGGGGCGATTGCATAGTGCTTGTTTGGCATGATGATTCATGCCTTCAAGCTTGGCATATGCAATAAATGTTTCATCATTTTCATCAATTTTTTCATCAATCAAAACATTCTGAAGCCTTGCAAACAAAGCGGCGAGAAGTGGTGCAAGCGCCCCGCCAGGTTTATTGACCAAGCGAATGAGCGTGCCTCGGTCAATGACTTCAACCTCTCCATCGGTTAACGCGACAACATTCGCTGTGCGCTCGCTGGATAATCCTGCAAGCCCGAGCTCACCGACAATTTCACCCGCCTGCAATACACTGGTAATCATAGAGCCGTCGGGGCGCTGGCGGCGCACCTCCAACCAACCTGATTTAATCAAGTATGCGGTGGTATCTTTATCACCTTGTGCGATAATTTTATCACCCTCTTGAAATGCTATGATGTTTGCCATACACACTACCCCAGAGCTTTTGCTATCGAAAGCAACTACCTTATGGGGTTTTAGTATGTAATCATTATCACATGACAGATTGATAATGTCAGGTTTTTTCTAAAAAGTTCTTTCATTAAAATATTGCTTTAACACCAGATACAAATAAGCCGCATCTTTTGTGCCTGCAAGCTCGCGAATCGAATGCATGGCAAAGGTTGGCACACCCACATCCACCGTACGAACGCCAAGGTTATTCGCTGTAATCGGGCCAATCGTGCTGCCGCAACCCATATCCGCGCGCACCACAAACGATTGCACAGGCACATCAGCGCTTGCGCACCATTGTTTAAACATGGCAGAAGTCTCGCTGTTGCTGGCATAGCGTTGATTAGCATTGATTTTAATCACAGGACCATCATTGATGATAGGGCCATGATTGGCATCATGTTTATCGGCAAAATTGGGGTGAACAGCATGGGCATTATCCACAGAAATCATCACACTAGCTGCCATCAAACGCGCAAAAGCTTCATGATTCCCAGTTAAGCGTTGCAACACCGACTCCAAGAAATTGCCTTGCGCCCCAGCCGCCGACACACTGCCCACTTCTTCATGGTCATTACACACCAATAGCATGTTTTGTGTGTTTTCATCATGAATTAAAGCCATCAATCCAGTATAACAGCTTAATAGGTTATCCAAGCGCGCACTGGCGATAAAATCACCATTCAAACCCACAATGGCAGGTGGCTGTACATCATAAAAGCTTAATTCATAGCCCAATATTGATGCCGCTTTGCTGGATTCTTTGTTTAATTGTTCAAGCAATAAATCATTCAAGCTTGTTTGATGATCCGACACCCGCATCAACACAGGCGGTAAATGCTGTTGTTTATTGATGCTGCGCTTATCGTTGGCTTCTCTATCCAAATGAATGGCAAGGCTTGGAATCACCGCAATGGCTTTTTCCCAATTCACTAATTCATGCGCCATATTTCCAGCTTCATCCACATAACTCACCCGCCCAGCCAGCGATAAATCGCGGTCAAACCAAGGGTTGAGCAATACCCCGCCATAAGTTTCAACACCGAGCTGCAAATAGCCTTGTTTGATGATTTCAGGGTTGGGTTTCACTTTGAGGCATGGGCTATCCGTATGCGCCCCGACCATGCGAATCCCCTGCTCCAGCAATGGCTGCTTGATGTCAAAAGCAACAATGGATGAATCATTGCGGGTAACAAAATAACGACCTTCCACCTGCTTTTCCTGCACAAACCACGCTGATTGCTCATCCAAACGCTGAAAACCAGCGTTTTCGAGCGTGTTGACCATGTTTTGCACGGCATGAAAGGGTGTGGGTGATTGCTGGATAAAGTCTAACAAGCCTGTGTTGAAATCGTTGTTATTCATGGATTCCCCAAAGTCGTTTTGGTTTCAGCGACAACATCACCCAGTTGGATATAGGTTTCAATGCCTTGTTTGGTGTTGTCTAAAATATCTTGCGAAGGCATCCACTTTCCTTTTTCGCCACACAATACCACCGTGCTTCCACCAAACAGAAAATAGCCTTTTTCATCGCCTTTCTTAAATGGTTTGGATTCATCAAAGGTTTGCACGATTTTACCCACACAAGTCGCGCCCACTTCAATATAGGCAAGCTTGCCAAAGTGTTTTGTATCTAAAATCGAAACACGGCGTTCATTTTTGATAAAAATATCTTGCCTGTATTTGAGTGCCAAAGGGTTCACCGAATGCAAATCACCAGCAACAGTGAATGATTTCAGCGTTTTGCCATCGTCAGGGTAATGGTAGCGGTGATAATCCACAGGGCAAAGCCGAGCAATCATCAGCGGGCCACCGATAAAGTCTTGGGCGAGCTTGGCATCGGCAATGAGGTCAACCGCACGCAACATCGAGCCCTTGACGGGCACAGTCAACTCATCGGTCATGCTCGCATGGGCAAAGTATCGCGCCTCAGCAAAAGCACCCATCTCTTGCGGGTTGGTGGTGAAGTTGCGCTGCCCTTCTTTGAACTTGCGAATAAAAAACTCATTAAATGAGCGATATGATGTTTCAATCGGGTTCTCTTGAAGCGAACCTTTTTGATACTGCTCAATCGGGATTTCAAAGTTTTGGATAAATGGTGCAACCTTTTGCCCCGACTTCACACTATCTTGTGACTTTCCGTAAAACCGACTAAACATTTTACTGGCAATAAACAAACCTAAAAGCCGCCCAATGGGGTTGCCATAAGCAAACTTCACCGCCCCATCACCATAGACTTTTTCAATCACTATTTTCTTTTCATAGCGGCTAAATACTTGAATTTCAAAACCTTGGCTCATTTTAGGATAATCCTTTAATAATACATTTCATGGTTGGACAAGCACTATATGTTATCTTCCATAATATCCCAAAAATCACTATCGAGTTTTTTAATTTCAATAATTTGTTCTGTTTGCATACCTAGAGAATATTCATAAATATACTTTGCTAATTTTATACCGTCTATTAGGACTAATGTTACACCATTTAGATTGTTAGCATATTCCACTGCACCCTTTGTAAAACTTGATGTTGTAATAAATACACCTTTACTGGATTGGTTTCCTGCTAAGGCACCTACAAATTTATTTAAGTCATCTCGACCAATAGAGCAATCTAACTTGTAACGTTTTGCCTGAATATGAATGAGACCAAGACCTAAAACATCCTCTTTGATAATTCCATCAATACCTTGGTCATTAGAGTATTGAGTGACTATACCTGAACCTTCTATTTCACCACCGTAGCCCATTTTTTGTAGTAGTTTAACAACTAACTTTTCAAACTCACGCGGAGACTTAGATAGAATAGTATCTAATATGTCATTATAAACAGATTCTTTAACTTTATTAAATGCTATATCTATTTTTTCTTGTGGAGTTAAGTCTGTTTCATTTGTAAAGTCATTGATACTTTTTGCTTTAGGCTTTTCTCTTTTTTTAATTGCCCCTGTAATGAATTTGTCTATTTGTGTAGGGTTTTCTAAAAGCTCTCTTCCTTTATCTGTTATTTCATAATAGCCGCGCTTTGGTTTATTAACCAATCCTGCCATGGATAAGTAGCTCAATGCCCAAGATATTCTATCGTAGAATACGGGACCATTACCTGATTCATACATCGTTACCAAATCAATGTCTGACAAATTAAATTCTTTTGCAAGAGGGGCCTCAAACTCTTTAAGTTTTAATATGTCATGGTTATCCAACAGTTTTAGAGCAGGAACTCTTATCTCATCATGTTTCGGTATAGCCATAAAATCTCCGTCTTAAACTAATTTGGAAACACCCTTTAATGCTTCTTTGAGTTTACTTGGCTCAGTGCCGCCAGCCATCGCAAGGTCGGGTTTGCCGCCGCCTTTACCGCCACAGATTGTAGCTACTTCACGCACGATTTGCCCAGCATTGTATTTATCGGTTAAATCTTTGGTCACACCTGCAACCAATTGCACTTTTTCGCCGTTGATTTGACCAAACACAATCACGCCAGACTTTAACTTACCTTTGGCTTTATCCATAAAGTCGCGCATGTCTGCCACATCTTTGACTTCGGCAGTAAGCAACTTGATTGTTTCCCCATTGGCATTCACATCTTGGGCTGTGGCAATCAAATCATCCAGCTGCCCTGTGGAAGCCTTGGCTTTGACCGATTGCAGCTCTTTTTCCGCATCTTTAAGCTTGGTTTGCAAGGTTTTGACAGCATCCACCACTTCATTGGGGCGCACTTTGACCAAACTTGCCGCCTTATTCAGCGCATCGGCATCTGCCACAAAGGATTGATAGGCTGCCTCACCTGTCACCGCTTCAATACGGCGCACACCAGCGGCAATACCTGCTTCGGACACGATACGGAACACACCAATATCACCTGTGCGTTTGACATGCGTGCCACCGCAAAGCTCGGTAGAAAACCCAGCAGAGACCACACGCACTTCATCACCATATTTCTCGCCAAACAATGCCATAGCTCCCGATGCCACGGCTTCATCTTGGGTCATCAGCTTGGTTTCCACGGCATCATTCGCCCAAATCGCTGCATTTACTCGCGCTTCAATGGTTTTGCGCTCATCTTCGGATACAGGTTGATGGTGGCTGAAATCAAAGCGTAACCGTTCATCCGTGACCAAAGAGCCTGCTTGTTTCACATGTTCACCCAACACATCTCGTAACACCGCGTGCATCAAGTGGGTTGCCGTATGGTTGCGGGCAATAGCATCGCGGCGCGCGCCCTGCACTTCAAATACGGCGGTATCGCCTAAGCTGAACGAACCTTTACTGACTTTGCCGATATGCACAAATAAATCGGACAATACTTTTTTGGTGTCTGTGACCACAAACTCGGCATCTTTATTGCGAATGATGCCTGTATCCCCAGTTTGACCACCTGATTCGGCATAAAATGGGGTTTGATTGGCAATCAACCAGACTTCATCGCCTTCGCTTGCAGTTTGCACAGCTTTGTCGCCTGCAATCAGCCCAGAAATCGCGCCTTCTGCTTGAATCGTGGTGTAACCCAAGAAGTCGGTGGCTCCATGTTGCTCACGAATCTCAAACACAGCCTTGGGCAATGCCGCTTCGCCAGAGCCGCCCCAAGCAGCCCGTGCCCGCTCGCGTTGCTCATTCATGCAAACTTCAAAACCTTCCATATCCAGCTTGATATTCTTCCCCTTCAAAATATCTGCAGTTAAATCGGTGGGGAAACCAAAGGTGTCATACAAAGTAAACAGTGTTTTGCCTGGAATGGTGCCGCCCTCACCTGCCTCACTTACTGCCTGCTCCACCAATTTCAAACCTTTATCCAAGGTTTTAATAAAGCGCTCTTCTTCAATGCGGATGACTTGCTCGATATTACCTTGCGCTTCTTTTAGCTCTGTAAAGTGGTCGCCCATTTCATCGACCAAAGCTTGCACAAGCTTATACATAAACGCTTCTTTCATGCCCAATAAACGCCCATGACGGCAAGCCCTGCGCAAAATACGGCGCAGTACAAAGCCTCGCCCTTCATTGGATGGCAACACGCCATCGGCAAGCAGGAAAGACACCGAGCGCAAATGGTCTGCCAATACACGAAGCGAAACATCTTGCTCATCGCTATCGCCCAGCTTCACGCCTGTGACCTTGGATGCTGCGGCAATCAGGTTTTGAAACAAATCAATGCTGTAATTGTCGTGCGTGCCTTGCAATACAGCCGCAATGCGCTCCAAGCCCATGCCTGTATCCACTGAAGGTTTGGGTAGCGGGTTGAGTGTGCCTGCTTCATCCCTATCGTATTGCATGAATACAAGGTTCCAGATTTCCACAAACCTATCGCCATCTTCTTCAGGCGTGCCTGGAGGGCCACCTGGGACATGCTCGCCGTGGTCATAAAAGATTTCCGAACAAGGACCACAAGGCCCTGTGTCACCCATGCTCCAGAAGTTATCCTTGGCACCAATGCGGGCGATTTTATCTTCAGGAATACCCACGCCTTTAACCCATAAATCATAAGCTTCATCATCATCTTCAAAGACAGTGACAAACAAACGCTCTTTATCAAGCTTGAGTTCTTCGGTTAAAAATTCCCAAGCAAACGCAATCGCATCTTGTTTGAAATAATCACCAAAGGAGAAGTTGCCCAACATTTCAAAGAAGGTGTGATGCCGTGCGGTATGCCCAACATTTTCCAAATCGTTGTGTTTACCACCTGCACGCACACATTTTTGGCTGGAAGTAGCACGAACATAAGGGCGGGTTTCATCGCCAAGAAACACATGCTTAAAGGGAACCATGCCCGCATTGGTAAACATCAATGTCGGGTCGCCATGCGGCACAAGCGAGCTCGATGCCACAACTTCATGTCCTTTCTCTGCGAAATAGCCAAGAAACTTCTTACGAATTTCCGATGTGTTCATATCTCAATCATCCTCATTGTTCATCACTTGCAAAATGGTATTCAAATCATAACCCTTACTTTGCAAGTAGCGTATTTGTCGCTGCCAAAGCCGCTTATCTTGTTTGTAGCCCCCCAAAGGGTCGCGCTTATCCAATGCTTCTTTGCATGCAGCCCACGCATCAAAGCTTTGCTCTGCTTCCATTAAGGCAAGCCTTAGAGCTTCAGGTTCCGCACCCTTTCGCCTTGCTTTTTGTGCGGCAAGCCAAGGGGTTTCGCCTTTTTTAAGCCTAGAGCGCAGAAAGGTTTCCGCATACCGTGATTCACTCAAATAATCATATTGTTTTAATAGCTCAATGACATCGTCAATGATAATGGCATCATAATGTTTGCTGCTTAATTTCTCACGCAATTCGTGTTCATTATGCTCACGAGCACCCAAAAGCCGAACAGCCGACTTATAAGCCTCAAGCAGCTCTTTTTTAATGGCATTAGTCTTTTGCTGCACTTGGTTTTTCTAGAGTAAACTTCATATCAGGCAAGCCAAGCTCTGCACGCACTTTAGCTTCAATATCAGCCAATAAATCAGGATGGTCTTTGAGATATTGAATCGCATTGTCTCTGCCTTGCCCTATGCGCTCTGTGCCCACGGCATACCATGCTCCGCTTTTTTTCACATGCCCAAACTCCACACCCATATCAACCACTTCGCCGACATGCGATACCCCTTCACCATACATAATGCTGAATTTTGCTGTTTTGAATGGTGG
>Ga0256839_1001914_pt1 | contig 24317 bp, 21 predicted proteins | sample 354166metaG_FD_185968 | JGI IMG/M metagenome (GOLD analysis project Ga0256839, IMG submission 185968) | Hydrothermal vent microbial communities from Mid Atlantic Ridge, Atlantic Ocean - 354-166 | ecosystem: Environmental > Aquatic > Marine > Hydrothermal vents | place: Atlantic Ocean: Mid... | reverse complement strand
ACTCGGCACCACCACGCAGCGGTTGCCCGTCGCCATCGCCGGTGCAACCAGCGAAACCAGCCCCAGCAGCGGCGCCTCCTCGGGGCAGACGATACCCATCACCCCGACCGGCTCGTTCAGCGCCATGGCCACACCGCGCATCGGCACGTTATGCACCGCGCCGTCGAATTTGTCGGCCCAGGCGCCATAGGTGAACAGACGGCTGATCGCCGCATCGACCTCGGCCATCGCCTTGCCCTTGTTGGCACCGGTCTGTTGTGAAATCCGCGCCGCGAATTCCTCGGCCCGCGCGCTTAAATTCTCGGCCACATAATAGATCACCTGCGCGCGGTTATGCCCCGAGGCCGCCGCCCAGCCGGTGGCCTTCGCCGCCGCCTCCACCGCGTTGCGGATATCCTTGCGGCTGCCCGCACCCACATGGGCAATCAACGCGCCTTTGGGTGTCAGAACCGGCGTGGAATAGCCGCTGTCGGGGCGCGCCTGCTTGCCGCCGATATACATCTTCGCGGTGCGGTCCACGGGGGGCTGCAACACCTCGCCCGACGGTATCGGGTGTTTACTAACAAAAGGTTTCAGCGATTTCGCATAGGTGGGTTTGACATATTCGAACAGCCCCTCGCGCCCGCCCTCGCGCCCGAAGCCGCTCTCGCGCACACCGCCGAAACCGGCCGCCGCGTCGAACTGGTTGGTGCAGTTGATCCACACCACCCCCGCCCTGATTTTCGGTGCCACCTCATAGGCAAGATTGATATTTTCGGACCAGACCGAGGCCGCCAACCCGTATTTCGTGTTGTTTGCCAATGCGATAGCCTCGGCCGGTGTGCGGAAGGTCGTCTGCACCAGAACGGGACCGAAGATTTCCTCCTGCATCACCGTGGCGCTCGTCTCCACATCCGCCAGCACGGTCGGCGCATAGAAACAGCCGTTCGGCATGGCGGTTTCCGGCTGGATCAGCCGCGCGCCCCCGGCCACACCTTTGGCGACCATGGCGGCGATGGAATCGCGCTGGCTTTCATCGACAATCGCGCCGATGTCGATACATTTGTCCAGCGGGTTGCCGACGCGCAGCTTCGCCATGCGGGCCTCCAGCTTTGTCAGAAAGCTCTCCGCAATCGGCTCGTGCAGCAGCAGGCGCGAACCGGCACAGCAGACCTGCCCCTGATTGAACCAGATCGCATCGACCACGCCTTCGATGGCGCTGTCGATATCGGCGTCGTCGAAAACGATGAATGGCGACTTGCCGCCCAGTTCCAGCGTCAGCTTCTTGCCCGATCCGGCCGTGGCCTCGCGGATGATCCGCCCGACCTCGGTGGAACCGGTAAAGGCCACCTTGTCCACCCCCGCATGGGTCGAGACCGCCGCCCCTGTGCGCCCGTCGCCGGTAACGATATTGACCACCCCGTCGGGCACGCCCGCCTCGACACAGATTTCCGCGAACAGCAGCGCCGTCAGGCTGGTGAACTCCGCCGGTTTCAGCACCACGGTATTGCCCATGGCCAGCGCCGGCGCGACCTTCCACGCCAGCATCAGCATGGGGAAATTCCACGGGATGATCTGGCCGGTGACGCCCAGCGCCTCGTAGCCCGCCATCTCGCTTTCCATCAACTGCGCCCATCCGGCGTGGTGATAGAAATGCCGGATCACCAGCGGAATATCGACGTCGCGACTCTCGCGGATCGGCTTGCCGTTGTCCAGCGTCTCCAGCACCGCAAACAGCCGCGCGTGTTTGTTGACCAGCCGCGCGATGGCATAAAGCACCTTCGCCCGCCCGTGCCCGCCGAGCTTCGCCCAGCCCGCCTGCGCCTTGCGCGCCGCCGCAACCGCCGCATCCACATCCGCAGCCGAGCCTTGCGCCACCATGGCCAGCGTCTCGCCATCGGCCGGATTGCGGGTGCCGAAATGTCCCGCCCCCCCGACGAATTTCCCGCCGATGAAATGGCCGAATGTGCCGCCGTGGCTTTCAATCCACTTGCGGGCCTCTGCGTCGCTTTCGGGTGCCGGTCCGTATTCCATGGTTTCAAAAATCTCTTTCACAGTCATAGCTTATCCCATCGCGTGGCGGAAGCTGGCCGAATAGCGACCGGTTACATGGTGTTCAAGCTGCCGTTCGATATCGCCCAGCAGGGACGAGGCGCCGAAACGGAACAGTTCGGGGTCGAGCCAGCCGTCCCCCAGTTCCTCTTTCACCAGCATCAGGTAGTTCAGCGCGTCCTTGGCCTTGCTGACCCCGCCCGCCGGTTTATAGCCGATCCGGTAACCGGTGCGTTCGCCGTATTCCCGCAGCGCCCGGATCATGGTCAGGCTGACCGGCAGCGTCGCGTTCACCGCCTCCTTGCCGGTGGAGGTCTTGATGAAATCCGCCCCCGCCATCATGCAGACCTTCGAGGCCCTCGCGACATTGCGCAGGCTGCCCAGTTCGCCGGTGGCCAGAATGGTTTTCAGATGCGCTTCGCCGCAGGCCGCGCGCATCTCGCGGGTCTCGTCATAAAGCGCCTGCCAGTTCCCCTCCAGCACATGCCGGCGCGAGATCACGATGTCGATCTCCTGCGCGCCCGCCTTCACCGACTCCTCGATCTCGCGTATCCGCAGGTGGAAGGGCGACAGACCGGCGGGAAAGCCGGTGGAAACAGCCGCAACCGGAATGCCCGTGCCTTCCAGCGCCTCGACCGCCGTTTCGATCATCTCGTGATAGACGCAGACCGCGCCGGTGGTCAGGCCCGTGTCCCCCATGCCCAGCGCATCCAGAATATCCTGCCGCACCGGCTGGCGCGCCTTGGCACACAGGCGCCGCACCCGCGCGCGGGTGTCATCCCCCGACAGGGTGGTCAGGTCGATCACCGACACGGCCTTCAGCAGCCACGCCGCCTGCCACTCCTTTTTCACACTGCGCCGCGTGCCGATGCTGGCCGCGCGCCGCTCGATGGCCGAGCGGTTGGCGGTGGTGCACTCCACCCAGTCCAGATCCAGTTCCGTTCCCGGATTTCTCTCGATGCTCATGATATTCCCGTCAGTTCCCGATTATGCCGCGTATAAGCCCGCCGTCCGGCCTTGGATAGTCCCCGATTTCATAGGCGGCGCGCAAGGCCTCTGCCGCGCGTTCCGCTGCTGCATCGTCGGCGGCATGGACCACGGCGATCGGCTCCGCATTGTCCAGCTTGCGCCCGCGCCCCGCCAGATCGGTGAAACCTACCGAATGGTCGATGGTATCGGCGGCCACATGCCGCCCGCCGCCCAGTTCCACCACCGCCAGCCCGACGGCCCGCGTATCGATGTCGCGCACGAAACCCTCGCGCGTGGCGAACACCTCGCGCACCACAGGGGCGTGCGGCAGGTATTTCGGCGCGTTTTCCACGAAATCCGCCGGGCCGCCCAGTCCCGCAACCATCGCCCCGAATTTCTCGGCCGCGGCACCGCTGGCAAAGGCCTGCGCAATCATATCGCGCCCCTGCCCGACATTCCCCGCCAGCCCCGAGAGCGCCAGCAACGCGCCGCCCAGCTCCACCGTCACATCCCACAACCGGTTGTCGATATGGGTGCCGGTCAGGAAATCGACGGCGTTCTGCACCTCGACCGCATTGCCCGCCGCGCTCGCCAATGGCTCGTTCATGTCGGTCATGATGGCCGAGGTTCTGCACCCCGCCCCGTTGGCCACATTGACCAGCGATTGCGCCAGCGCGCGGGCCTCCTCCGGCGTGGCCATGAAGGCGCCGTTGCCGACCTTCACATCCAGCACCAGCGCCCCCAGCCCCGCCGCCAGTTTCTTGGACAGTATCGAGGCGGTGATCAGGTCCACCGACTCCACCGTCGCCGTCACGTCGCGGATGCCATACAGGATCTTGTCCGCCGGCGCGATGTCCCCCGTCTGCCCGATGATGGCGCAGCCGACCTCGCCAGTAACCTTGCGCAGCACCTCGACACTCGGTTGCGTCGCGTAGCCGGGGATGGAATCGAACTTGTCCAGCGTCCCGCCCGTATGCCCCAGACCCCGCCCCGAGATCATCGGCACATAGGCCCCGCAGGCCGCCAGCGCCGGTGCCAGCATCAGGGACACGTTGTCACCAACCCCGCCGGTCGAATGTTTGTCCACCACCGGCCCGTCGAAATCCCACGCCAGCACATCGCCGGTGTCGCGCATGGCCTCGGTCAGGGCCACACGCTCGTCCACCTCCATGCCGCGGAAAAACACCGCCATGGCAAAGGCCGCCGCCTGCGCGTTCGACACCTTGCCGTCCACCAGACCGCGCATCAGGAATTGCAACTGGTCGGGCGACAGACGCCCGCCGTCGCGTTTGATACGGATAAGTTCCTGTGCCAGCATCAGCCCAGCCTTTCCGCAAGTCCGGCAAACAGCGCCCTGAAATTGGCCGAAGCCCTGGCGGATTCCCGTTTCGTCTGTTCGTGGCTGAGCGGCTCTGCCTGCATCCCCGCGGCGAAATTGGTGATGACCGAGGCCGCCACCACCCGCAGCCCCGCATGGCGCGCCAATATGGTTTCCGGCACCGTGGACATGCCCACCGCATCGGCCCCGAGGGTCGAAATCGCCCGGATTTCCGCCGGCGTCTCGAACGACGGGCCCGAGAACCACGCATACACCCCCTGATGCAGCTTCGTCCCCTGCGCCTCGGCCACCTCGGCCAGCAGGGCGCGCAAGTCGGGATCATAGGCGGCGGACAGGTCGACAAAGCGGCTGTCGTCGGGATGGCCGATCAGCGGATTGCGCCCCGACCAGTTGATATGGTCCGAGATCGCCATGATCGACCCCGGCCCCATGGTCGCCCGCGTCGATCCGGCCGCGTTGGACAGCGCCAGCACCCCGCAGCCCAGTTCGGCCATGGTGCGCACCGGCGTCGCCATCACCGCCGCATCGCCGTGTTCGTAATAATGCGCCCGCCCCGCCAGCAACGCCACCCGCGTGCCGCGCAGATCACCGACCACCAGCGCCCCCGCATGGCCGGTCACGCCGGAGGCCGGAAAACCCGGCAGGTCGCGAAACGGGATGACCACGGCATCGGCCACCTCGTCCGCCAGATCGCCGAGACCGGAGCCGAGCGTAATCCCCAGCACCGGCGCCGCCCCTCCGGCACGGTTGCGAATAACATCTGCGGCTTCTTTCCACGGCTGACCCATCTCGACCCCCTGTCGTTTTACCATCCGGTAAATTTATCCGCAGCGCGCGGAAAAGGAAAGAGTGATCTTGCCAGCCGGCGCCGTCAAGGGCCGAAACCTAATGGATCTTCCGCTTCTTCGCCTTGGCCGCGAACGGGTTTTCATCCGCGCGCAAATGGATGCGGATCGGGGTGCCGGGCATGTCGAAATCGCGGCGCATGCCGTTGACCAGAAACCGCGTATAGGCCGCCGGCAGCTTGTCCGGGGTCGAACACTTGATCACAAAGGTCGGCGGGCGGGTCTTGGCCTGTGTCATGTAGCGCAGCTTGATACGCCGCCCCGAGGGCGCGGGCGGCGGATGTGCCACCACCTGTTCCTTCAGCCAGCGGTTCAGCCGCGCCGTGGAAATCCGTTTGTTCCAGACCGCATAGGCATCCATGATCGCCTTGTGCAGACGGTCCAGCCCCTTGCCGGTTTTGGCCGAGACCATGACCATCGGCGCGCCGCGCAACTGCGGCAGCAGACGGGTGAAGGCCTCGCGCAGCTCGTTCAGCTTCTGCGCCTTGTTTTCCTCAAGATCCCACTTGTTGACCGCCACCACCACGGCGCGACCCTCGCGTTCGGCCAGATCGGCGATGCGCAGGTCCTGCTGCTCGAAGGGGATCGCCGCATCCAGCAGCACCACGACCACCTCGGCGAATTTCACCGCGCGCAGCCCGTCCGAGACCGAGAGCTTCTCCAGCTTCTCCTGCACCTTGGCCTTGCGGCGCATACCGGCGGTGTCGAAAATACGAAAGGCCTGCCCCTCCCACTCCGTGCGCACGGAAATGGCGTCGCGGGTGATGCCGGCCTCGGGACCGGTCAGCAGGCGCTCCTCGCCCAGAATCTTGTTGACCAGAGTGGATTTGCCGGCATTCGGGCGCCCGACCACGGCAATTTGCAGCGGTTTTTCCGGAGTCGCGACGAACTCGGCGTCCTCCTCGGCGTCCTCGATATCCACATCGGTTTCGGCCTCGTAGGACACGTCCGAGAATTCCTCGGCCACGGGGCGCAACAGGTAATAGAGTTCGTCCACCCCCTCGCCGTGTTCCCCCGACAGGCGCAGCGGCTCGCCCAGACCCAGGGTGAAGGCCTCGTAATAGCCCTCCTCGCCCGCCTTGCCCTCGGCCTTGTTGGCCGCCAGAATCACCCGTGTGCCGCGTTTGCGCAGCAGGTCGGCCAGCACCAGATCGGTGTTGGTGACACCGGTGCGCGCGTCGATCATGAACAGGCAGATATCGGCCATGTCGATGGCCCGTTCGGTCAGGGCGCGCATACGGCCCTGCAGGGAATCGTCGGTCACGTCCTCCAGCCCCGCGGTGTCGATCACCGTAAAGCGCAGGTCGTTGAGCTTCGCCTCGCCCTCGCGCAGGTCGCGGGTCACACCGGGCTGGTCATCGACCAGCGCCAGTTTCTGTTTCACCAGACGGTTGAACAGGGTGGATTTGCCGACATTGGGACGGCCGATGATGGCGAGCGTAAAGGACATGGTTTTACCTAGCAGAAAAGCAAACAGCGAGGCAATTGCCCCGCTGCGTGCCTCATATACCGAAAATCCCCTATTGGAAAGCGAGCAATTTTCCGTCGAGCGTCTGCACATACATTACGCCCGCCATAACGATCGGGGCCGCCGCCGCGCCGCCCGGCACGTCCAGCCGCGCCGCGACCGATCCGTCGGTCGGGGAATAACCGCGCAAGCCGCCCTCGCGATCCGCAACCCAGAGCAGCCCGCCGGCCAGAACCGGACCGTAATAGCGGATCAGCCCCTTGCGTTTGTCGGGGTTGGTGTATTGCGCCATCTGCTGCGCCCAGATCACCTGCCCGTTGGCGGCGTTGACCCGCATCATCCGCGCATCGTCCGACACAAGGAAAACCGAGCCGCCCGCAGGCCAGACCGGACCGACCGCGCCGACCGGCAGGGACCAGTCGCGCTTGCCGCTTTGCAGGTTCATGCGCACCGTCTGTCCGGCAATGCTGGCCACATAGAGCCGGTTGCCGTCGATCACCGGATCGCCGGAGATATCCCCGATCCGGTTGATTGCGCTGGCCTGACGCCCGCCATCCAGCGGCGCATTCCATTTCGGCTGGCCGGAATTGGCCCGCACCATCATCACATCGCCCGAACTGAACGGCAGAACCACCTGACCGCTGCGGATCGCCGGGCTGGCCCCGCCACCGAAACCGTCAAGCGCGGCGGCACCGCGCTGCATCCATTCCAGCGAGCCGTCCTTGGCCCCCAGTGCATAGGCAACATCGTCGCGGGTGACAAAATAGACATTGCGCCCGTCCGAAACCGGTGCGCTCAGCAACGGCGCCTGCATCTGGCGGCGCCAGTGGATCCCGCCGGAGACCGGATCGACGGCGATCACCTCGCCAAAGCCGGTCCCGGCGTAAAGCACCCCGTTGGCCAGCGACAGCCCGCCACCGGAGCCGTCGGCGGGTTTCTCGCCCGCCGGTGTGGTGTCGAGCGTCCAGAGGACCGCGCCTTCCGGCGACACGGCCGAAACCCGCCCCGCACCGTCCAGAACGAACACCCGTCCATCGGCAGCAACAGGGCCGGAGGTTATACGATAGTCGCGCCCGACGCCGCGCCCGACATCGGCGGACCAGCGCAGGCTGGCGGCCGGATCGAAGGCCACATGGCCGATGCTGTGGTCAGCCGCGCCGTTGAGCGCGCTCCAGTCGGCGTTGCTGACCGCACGCGGCAGGGAAATCGCGGCGCTGCGATTGGCGACGGCGGTCACGTCGGCCCCGCGAATGGACAGCCGTTCACCGGGAAGGGGAGTTTCGGTGCCGCCACAGGCCGCCAGCGTGCCGAGCAGCAGAACCGCGAAACCCGCGCGTGCCAGCGTGAAACGTGTATATATCGAATTGCCCATACTCTAACCCTCGTTCAACCAATATCAGCCGTCGTTCGTCTGCTCCCCCGGCACCCCGAGCAGGGCCGGCATGTCCCCGCCTATGGCTATCGTCAACTGTTCCACCCGGTTGCGCAAGCCCTGTGTGGCATTCGGATCCACCAGAATCTGCACCAGATCGCCCATGGCAGCCCCGGAATCGCCCTTGCGCAGGTTGGCAATGGCGCGTTGCTCCATCCCCAGCAGGCGGAAAGGCGCACCCTCGGCCGCCAGCTTGTCGAGGATATCGAAAAGCTCGGCCTCCGGCATGTTCTCTCCGTTGACCATCACCAGTTTCAGCAGGGCCAGATCGCGATAGAGCGCCGGAGTCCCGCTGTCGGAGGCAATACTGTCGAGCAGCTCTGCGGCAGCAGCGGTATCGCCGCGGGCGGACAGGATCGCCGCCTCGTCCATCCGGGCGATAACCGCATAGGGCGCATCGGTGTCGGCCAGCGGCACGAAGGCCTCGGCGCTGGAGGCCTCGATCGCGGCGCGGAAGGCCTCGCCCGCGGCCTGCGCCTCGCGCTCGGCCTTGGCTTTCAGGTATTCGTTCAGCGCCGCGCCGCCGACAATCAGGATGACGATGGCGGCAAAGGCCCAGGCGTATTTCCTGAAAAAACCGAACAGCCTGTCGCGGCGGACCTCTTCGGACACTTCCTCGATAAAGGAATCAGTCTGGCTCAATGTTTCTCTCCGTATTCTTTGGCGCGCACCGTATCGCCAACACGGCAGCAAGCCAAGAGGCAAGTGGTTTGCGGCGGTAAAATCTGCCGATACCGCCTGCTGCAAGCAGACCGGTGCCGTTGCCGATTTACATGACCTTCCGTAAAATACGCCGCCGGATATTGTGTTGCAGCGCGCAAAATCATAGATACAGCGGCACGGCGCTATTTTTCGCGCCCTGCTTTGCGGAGATATCAATGCGCATTTTCCCGATCCTGACCGCGGTTGCCGTGGCGATTGCCCTGTATTTCGTGGTTATGCAGCGCGACGTCGTGGTGGCCTGGCTGGGCGGAGATGCACCGGCGGAAACAATGGCCGCCGCGACGCAGGACAACACCGCGGAGACCGTATCGGTAGTGGTGCGACACTCCGTTGCACAGGAAATCCCCAACGGCATCGTGCTGCGCGGCCGCACCGAAGCGGCACGCCGTATCACCGTGCAGGCGGAAACCTCGGGCCGCGTGATTTCGGAACCCGTCCGCAAGGGCGCCGAGGTGGTGGCGGGGCAGGTTCTGTGCCGTCTCGATCCCGGCACCCGTCCGGCGCAGCTGGCCGAAGCGAAGGCACGGCTGGAAAATGCCCGCATCAGCGCCGAAAACGCCGCCGATCTGGCCAGAGGCGGCTTTGGCCCCGAAACAGCGGTGGTGGCCGCCAATGCCGCACTGGAAAGCGCGCGGGCCGGTGTGGCGCGGATCGAACGGGATATTGCCAATCTGGAGGTCAAGGCCCCCTTCGACGGAGTGCTGGAAAGCGACACGGCGGAACTGGGCGCGCTGATCTCGCCGGGGGCGCCCTGTGCCTCGCTGATCGCGCTCGACGAAATCAGGCTGGTGGGCTTTGCCACCGAACAGGACATCACCCGCCTGCGCCTTGGCGCGCAGGCCGGTGCGCGGCTGGTCTCGGGACGCGAGGTGACGGGCGAGGTGACCTTCCTGTCGCGCGCCTCCGACCCTGTCACCCGCACCTTCCGCGTGGAAATTACCGTGCCCAACCCCGACCTGTCGATCCGTGACGGCGAGACCGCCGATATCCTGATCGAGCTGGACAGCGAAAAGGCGCATCTGCTGCCGAACAACGTGTTGACGCTCAATGACGCCGGCACGCTGGGGGTGCGTATCGCCAAAGACGGTGTTGCCCGCTTCATACCCGTCGAAATCCTGCGCGACTCGACCGAGGGGCTGTGGCTCAAGGGGTTGCCGGATACGGTGGATGTGATCATCGCGGGGCAGGAGTTCGTCGTTGACGGCTCTCCGGTCAATGCGGTTGTCGAGGGGGACGAATGAACCGGCTCGTCAGCTGGGCGAGCCATAACGCCCGCATGATCATGACCCTTGTGGTCATGTCGGTGCTGGCCGGTGTCTATGCCTATATGACCCTACCCAAGGAGGGCGAGCCGGATATCGACGTGCCGTTCCTGTTCATCTCCATCCCCTACCCCGGGATTTCGGCGGAGGATTCGGAAAAGCTGCTGGTGCGCCCGATGGAAACCGCGCTGGCCGATGTCACCGGCCTCAAGGCATTGAGCGCCACGGCGGCCGAGAATTATGCCGGTATCATTCTGGAATTCCCGCTCGACTGGGACCGCGACGCGACGCTGGCCGATGTGCGGGCCAAGGTGGCGGCGGCGGAGTCGCTGTTGCCCGAGGATGTCGGGCAATATTCGATCAACGAGATCAATTTTTCCGAATTTCCGGTGCTGGTGATCTCGCTGTCCGGCGATATCCCCGAACGCACCATGCTGCGCGTCGCCAAGGATTTGCAGGCCGAGGTGGAATCGGTCAAGGGTGTGCTGGAGGCCGGTATCACCGGCCAGCGCGACGAGATGCTGGAAGTGCTGATCGACCCGCTGAAGATGGAGGCCTACAACGTCACCGCCGGTGAATTGCTGGCTGTGGTCAACAACAACAACAAGCTGATCGCCGCGGGCGAGGTGGAGGTCGGCTCCGGCGCCTATTCGATCAAGATCCCCTCGGCCTTCGACGATCCTTCCGATGTTTACGGGCTGCCGGTGAAAAAGAACGGCGACAGCGTGATCACGCTGGGCCAGTTGGCCGATATCCGCCTGACCTTCGAGGATGCGGTCGGCACATCGCGCTACAACAACCAGCCGACCGTCGCCCTGCAGATCGTCAAACGCAAGGGCGCCAACCTGATCGATACGGTGGCCGAGGTCCGGCAGGTGGTGGACGAGGTGGTCGCCAGCTGGCCCGAGGACATGCGGCAGGCGGTCAGTGTCAATGTCTCGATGGACAATTCCAAGAACGTCGAGGACATGGTGAGCCAGCTGGAGGCCTCGGTGCTGACGGCGATTGCGCTGGTGATGATCGTGGTGCTGGCCTCACTGGGCATCCAGTCGGCGTTGCTGGTGGGATTTGCCATTCCGACCTCGTTCCTGCTGACCTTCGCTCTGCTGGCGGTGATGGATATTTCCATCTCGAACATCGTGATGTTCGGGTTGATCCTCGCGGTGGGGATGCTGGTGGACGGGGCGATTGTGGTGGTGGAATACGCGGATCAGGAGATCCGGCGCGGCGTCGGGCCGTTCCGTGCCTATCGCGATGCGGCCAGCCGGATGTTCTGGCCAATTGTATCCTCGACCGCGACCACGCTGTCGGCCTTCCTGCCGATGCTGTTCTGGCCCGGCCTGCCCGGGCAGTTCATGCGCAACCTGCCGGTGACGCTGATTTTCGTGCTGTCGGCCTCGCTGGTCGTCGCGCTGATTTTCCTGCCGGTGGTCGGCGGGGTGGCGGGGCGGATTTCGCACCGGTTCGATGTCTGGGCCGGGTTCCTGCGCGCGAAAACCGGATTCTTCATGCGCCTGCTGCTGGTGCTGGCGGCCTTCGGGCTGGCGGTCGCGGGAGTGTTCCTGAGCCGCTCTGCCGGATTGCTGGCGGGGTCCGCTGTGCTGGTGGTGGCGATGATGGCCCTGTCGATCACCATTCACGCGCTGAAAAAACCGGCCGTCGAACCCGTGGGCGAAACCGCCTACAAGCGCACATGGTTCGGGCATTTCACCCATTTCATCGCCGGAAATCCGGTGATGCCGGTGGTGTCCATCGTGCTGACCACGCTGCTGATCGGCGGGATTTTCGCCACCTACCAGAAAAACAACCTCGGGGTGGAGTTTTTCGTCGATACCGAGCCGGAACGGGCCATCGCCTTTGTTCGCGCGCGGGGCAACCTGTCGCTGGCGGAAAAGGACCGGATGGTCGGCGAGGTCGAAAGCGCCATCATGGGCATCCGCGGCGTCGAGTCGATCTTTGCCTTTGCCGGTTCCGGCGGGCTGAACCAGAACACGGGCGGGGCGACCTCGCCGCAGGATGCCATCGGACAGGTGCAGATCGAGTTGGCCCCCTGGGACGAACGCAACGCCTGGGGCGAGGAGGGCAACGGGAATTATATTCTGGCGCAGATCCGCGAGCGGCTGGACAGAATTCCGGGGATCAAGGTCGAGATTCTGGAACAGGCGATGGGGCCGGCTTCGGCCAAGCCGGTGCATCTGCGGGTCAAGGGTGACAACTGGGACGACCTGCTGGCCGCGACGAAAACCGTGCGGGCGAAATACGACACGATGCAGGGGCTGAGCGGCGTGGACGACACCCTGCCCCTGCCCGGTATCGACTGGAAGATCAACGTCGATGTGCAGCAGGCCGGACGCTACGGCGCCGATGTCGCCAGCGTCGGCGGCATGGTGCAACTGGTGACGCGCGGCCTGCAACTGGGCACCATGCGCACCGCCACGTCCGATGACGAGGTCGCCATCCGCGTGCGCTTCCCCGAAAAGGACCGCCTGCTGTCGACACTCGACACGCTGCGGGTGCGCACGCCGCAGGGGCTGGTGCCGCTGTCGAATTTCGTCACCCGCGAGCCGGTGCCGAAACTGGCGGAAATCAAGCGCGCCGGAAACAAGCGCTATTTCGACATTCTGGCCGGTGTCGAGGACGGCGTGAATGCCAACGAGAAAATCGCCGAGATCACCAGCTGGCTGGAGGAAACCACGCCCCTGCCCGCCTCGGTCACATGGGAGTTTGTCGGTGATGCCGAAGACCAGGCGGAATCGATGGCCTTCCTGCAGGGGGCCGGTGTGGCGGCGATGGCCTTGATGTTCATCATCCTGCTGATGCAGTTCAATTCCTTCTACAACTCGGTTCTGGTGCTGGTGGCCGTGGTGCTGTCCACCGCCGGTGTGCTGCTGGGCATGATGGTGATGCAGCAACCGTTTTCCGTTATCATGACCGGTGTGGGGATCGTGGCGCTGGCGGGGATCGTGGTGAACAACAATATCGTGCTGATCGACACCTATCAGGACTTCAGCCGCTATATGCCGAAGCTGGAGGCGATCACCCGCACGGCCGAGGCCCGCATCCGCCCCGTGCTGCTGACCACCATCACCACCATGGCCGGTCTGACGCCGATGATGTTCGGCCTGTCGCTGGATTTCATCAACGGCGGCTATTCGATCAACACGCCGACCTCGCTGTGGTGGAAACAGCTGGCAACGGCGGTGGTTTTCGGGCTGGGCTTCGCCACCTTCCTGACGCTGATTATTACCCCCGCGCTGCTGGCGCTGCGGGTTTGGGTATCGCGCGGGGCCTATACGGCGCTGGTGGTGCTCTTCCTGCCGAAAAACCACCCGATCCGGCGCGACCGGCGGCTGGCGCGCAAGGCCCGCAAGATGAAAGCGGCCGAGATCGACTGGAGCGAAAAAACCGCGCCGAAACCGGTTGCTGTCGATGATCCGGTGCAGGCGGCGGAATGAGCAAGATTGCAATCGACAACCCCGTTCAACTTCGCTAGAAGGTGCCGACCGTCCGCATCGGGCGCTTGAATTTACGAAAAAGAGACGCAGGCCATGGAAAATATCGTCCTATCCATCCATCTGATTCTGGCCCTCGGCCTGATCGGGGTTGTTCTGTTGCAACGTTCCGAGGGCGGCGGCCTCGGGATGGGTGGCGGCGACGGTGCGGTTTCGGGCCGTGCAGCGGCCAATGCGCTGACCAAGCTGACGTGGATACTGGCCGTGGCCTTTATGATCACCAGCCTATCGCTGACAGTGATCGCGGCGAAGAAGGCCGCTCAGGATTCGGTGATCGACCGGCTCGGCGTTGAAACGCCGGGCGCGCCGGCCAACAACAGCCTGACACCGGACCTGAGCAGCGGCTCGCTAGTTCCGCCGGTCCCGAGCGACGCGCCGACCGTGCCCCCCGCCCCGACGGGCGAACCGGCGACACCGCCCGCAGGCAACTGACAAGACTGATAAAAAGGCGACCCGCGGGTCGCCTTTTTTGTCAGGGGCGGGGCCTGCTCCTGCGGTAGCATGGCGCAAACCCGCCAGAGGGGCCTCGTGCCGGTATCGATCCCCTCCGCTGTCCCCGATAGCTGCCGGCATGCAAAAGGGCCGCGAGGATATCCCCGCGGCCCTTCCGGTAGTGTAGTGCGGATTATTCCGCCGCGACAGGAACCGGCTCGCCCTTGCGCGGACGTTCCGGCAGGGCGAAGGCCACAACCACGAAGACCAGCCCCAGAACAATGCCGAGAACATCGCCCGGCAGACCGGTCAGACCGTCATAGCCGGATCCCGGAACCGTGCCGATGGTGACCTTGCCACCGCCGATTTTTTCCAGAAGGCCCATGGCCTTGACCGACGGGTAGGTGACCATATAGGCCGCAGCGCCCAGCAGGCCGCCAGCGATGAAATACAGCGCGTCGCGCCGTCCGCCCGCTGCCGAGGAAAGGCCGGTGCCCGGGCAGTAACCCGATACGGCCCAGCCGGTGCCGAGCAGCAAACCACCGACGAAAACGCCGATATAGGCGGTCTTGACCGACATGTGGCCCACATCGACGAGGCCAACCATCTGGCCGCCGAACATCAGGATGGAGCCGACGCCGATTGCCAGCAGGATGGTCTTCATGACCGCCAGATTCATCAGCGCGTGCATGCGCCCCATGATCGAGGGGTTGGTAACGCCGATCCGGTCCAGAACGAAACCGAACAGGCCGCCGACTACGAGTGCGAGAAAAATGGTCATAGTTCCACATCCTTTTTATACATCATCATGGCAACGGGGATCGCCGCCGCAAATGCGCCGACCGTAAAGATGTAACCGGACAGGGCGGTCTGCATCAGGCCGGACATCATGTGGCCGGAGGTGCAGCCCCCCGCCAGACGCGCGCCGTAAAGCACGATGAAACCGCCGCCGAAGGCCGCGAGGTTCCGTTTCCACGCCGCATCGCCGAAGTTGGCACGCCACAGGGCGGGAATGCGGTTGTCTTCCTTGCCGTTGCCACCGCGCAGCCAGGCCGAGATCCCCGCGCCCGCCATCATCGCCAGAACGAAGATGAAGGAATAGTTGAGCGGGTTGGCCGCGTTCTTGGCGTATTTGCCGTCGCTTTTGGCCAGATAGGCGTTGGTCGAGGTCCAGCCGCCATCATCCGTCGGGGTGATGAGGTCCGGATTGATCTTGTCCGCGACCATCGCATCGAAGATTACAAATTGGGTCGATACACCGATCGGCTTGACGAGGAGCACAGCGATAAAAATCGCAAGCCCCAGCGCAACGCCGCCGGTTTTCCAGTTCCATGTCATGGGATGTCCTTTCATCATATTCATGATCGTGAATATGATAGTATCTCCCGACAGGGGTTAAAAGGCCCCATCCGCCGACTTGCTGTGGCAGGATGACGCAGCGCAACGCGGGCGATCGCAAACCGGATGGCGCAGGCGATGAAATTCTGGACCTTTGCCCCCTGCCCCCGTAAAACCGCTGCAAACAACCGGAGCGCCCCATGACCGATGAAATCGAACCCGCACAGATCTATCTTGCCACGCCCCCCGCTTTCGAGCCGGAGGCATTTGCGCCGGAGCTTCGGGCCGTGCTGGAGGCCGCACCGGTGGTCTGTGTGCGCATTGCCATGGCCACAACGGACGAACGCGCGTTGACCCGTGCCGCCGACACGCTGCGCGAGGTCTGCCACGGAGTCGATGTGGCGATTGTGATCGACGACCATTTCCGCATGGTGAAGCCGCTCGGCCTCGACGGGGTGCATCTGACCGACGGGGCGCGCCATGTGCGCGAGGCCCGCAAGGAGCTGGGAAACGACGCCATTGTCGGCGCGTTTTGCGGCGCCTCGAAGCACGCGGGGCTGACGGCGGCGGAGATCGGGACGGATTACATTTCCTTCGGCCCGCTGGCGGCGGGGGCGCTCGGCTCCGGCGAGGTGGCGGAGGTGGAGCTGTTCCGCTGGTGGTCCCAGATGATCGAGGTGCCGCTGGTGGCCGAGGGTAACGCCACGGAGGACGGCATCAGGGGCGTCAAGGAATATATCGACTTCCTGACCGTGGGCGAGGAAATCTGGAGCGACGAGGCCGGCGCGGTTGCGGCGGTGAAGCGCGTCATGGATGCGCTGAAGTAACCGCCCGCAACGGGCATTTTCCGGCATACCGGAGGCAGGATGGAACTGGGCTGGGCAGATATCGCAACCGGAGAGATCGGCTGGATCACCCTGTCGTTCCTGTTCGGGTTCCTCGCGTCACGCACGGGGCTGCCGCCGCTGGTGGGCTATCTGGTGGCGGGGTTTTCGCTCAACCTGATGGGGTTTTCCGGGTCGGAGGCGCTGGAGAAGCTGTCCGATGTGGGCATTACGCTGCTGCTGTTCACTATCGGGCTGAAGCTCAACCCCCGTGTGCTGGCCAATGCGCCGGTGGTGGCGATCACGCTGCTACATACAACCGGAGTAACGCTGGCGCTCGGGGCTGTTGTGTTGCTGCTGGGGGCGGTGTTTACCACCGTGTCCTATCTGCAGGGCAGCGGCCTGTCCACCGTGCTGGTCATCGGCTTTGCGCTGAGTTTCTCCTCCACGGTATTCGTGGTCAAAACCTTGCAGGAAAACGAGGAGGTCAACGCCTCGCACGGGCAACTGGCCATGACCATCCTGATTATACAGGATATTCTGGCCGTGATTTTCCTGGCGGCGTCAACCGGCAAGCTGCCGACCGTCTGGGCGGTGTTTCTGGTGTTGCTAATACCGCTGCGGCGGCTGTTCGCTTTCGTGCTGCAACGGGTCGGGCATAGCGAGTTGCTGATCCTCTATGGCCTGTTTCTGGCCCTCGGCGGGGCAGAGTTGTTCGAGCTGGTCGGGATCAAGGGCGATCTGGGGGCGCTGGTGATCGGAATGTTGCTGTCGCCCTTTCCGAAGGCGGGCGAGATGGCCAAATCCATGTACAGTCTGAAAGACCTGTTTCTGGTCGGTTTTTTCCTCGGGATCGGCATGTCCGGTTACCTGTCGGTCGATACGGCACTGGTGGCGCTGGCGCTGGTGCCTATGGTGTTCCTGAAATCGGCACTGTTTTTCCTGCTGATGGTCTGGTTCGGCAAACGGGCGCGCACGTCGCTGTTCGCCAGCATTTACATGACCAACTTCAGCGAGTTCGGCCTGATCGTCGCCGCCATCAGCGCAAAGAACGGCTGGATTGGCGAGCAATGGCTGGTGGTGCTGGCTATCGCGCTGTCGCTGTCCTTTGCCATTGCCGCGGTGATCAACCGCTACGACGATCCCCTGTATCGCCGGTTCAAGGCGTTCTGGATGCGGTTCCAGCGCACGGACGGTCCCCCGCCGGTGCCGGTCGAGGACCTGTGCGCTGCCCGGATCGCGGTTTTCGGGCTGGGCCGTATCGGGGCCAGCACCTACGAACGGGTGCATGAACGGTATGGCGGACAGGTCATCGGCTTCGATTTCGACCGCGAAACCGTGGAAAAGCTGCGCGGTGAAGGCCGCAGGGTCTTTGCCGGCGATCCGAGCGATCCCGATTTCTGGGACAGTATCGGCGACAATATCCGGCATCTGGATGTGATCCTGCTGGCGGTGCCGAACCTCAAGGCCAGTCTGGATGCGCTGAAAGAACTGGAAAATATAGGTTTCGCCGGAAAAACCATCGCGATTGCACGTTATCCCGAGGAAAACGCGAAACTGCTCGCCGCCGGTGCGCAGGAGGTCTATTGCATCTATCAGGAGGCCGGCATCGGTTTCGCGGATTCAGTGGCGGAGGTTCTGGAACGGGAGGAAAGCCCGGCCCCTGCCGCCCCCGCGCGCACACAGGATTGACAGGTCCGGCTTCCCGCACCGTTTCGGGCACCGTCAGAACGAATTCTGACTGCCGTAGGAAGAACGCTTCAGCGGGATATCATCCAGAAGCCCGAAAGGATCCCAGGCATTGGGCATCTGGGTGCACAATTCGCGATAACTCTGCCAGCCGTCCACAAGCTCCTTGAGCGTGTGATCCTTGGCGCAGTTCTCGCGCACCGCGCGGTGGGTTTCCACCCGGGCCTCCTCGAAAGCCTCGAACAATGTTCCGTTATCCGGCTCGACGAGGGTTCCCGAAAATATCTTGGTAAAGAGCGCTTCGGTCTCGTCCGGGGTGAAATTGGCGAGTTGCTCCTCGTAGGCGCTGAAGATCACCGCCTCGCGCCCGTTCCAGTCGTCGCCACGACCGCCGATCCCCCCGCGCACATTGTCGATATAGTCCGCCAGCGCCGCATCGGCATAGCAGGCCTCGATAATGGTGACGATCTCGCGCGCCATTACGCCATTGACCAGATCGCGGAAGGCCCGCGCCGTCATCCAGTCACCATTGGCGGTGGCCGCCTCGCCACTGGACGGGCGTTCCGCAGTATACCAGGCGAATACCTCGTCTTTCACATCATAACCCTTGTAGAGGCCCTCGATCCGCCCTCCATGAATGTTGATATAGAAAATAACCCTGTCATCAGGCTTCACCCGACTGGCCAGTTCGGTAATCGCGGCACTGACCCCGGCGCCGGTAGCCTCCTCGTTCAGCAGCGTCACCACCCGTTCTTCCGGCAAATCGAAAGCTGCCTGCATACCCGAAAGGATCAGGCCGATATCCTTTTCGCAAGCCCCGTTCAGTTTGGCATTCTGTTCCGGATCGCCTTTGATATCCTTCCATGGAGGGCAGGCTGCGGCGGCAAACAGCCAAGTCTCGCCCGCACCGGCAGGAACGGCAAGCATGGTCAGGGCGGTCAGTATTGCAAAAAATGAACGTTTCGACGGCATCGGTTCGGACTCCTGTATTTTTCCGGATAGTTCGGGGCACGGGACCGGCGGCGGGAAAACCGCCGGTCCACGGGAGAACGGCCTTAGCCGTCGTTCCCGGTGCTGTCGGAACCTTCGCCGGAAGTGGCGCTTTGCTGCACTTCACCACCGGCGGTTTCGCAATCGGAAACAGACTTGGCCAGAAGCGTCACTTCGTCGGAAAAGCTGCACTGCACAACGCCCGCAGGCAGTCCGCCCACCGGCCCCGTTTGCGGCATCATTTGCGGCATTATGACCACCGGCACAAACACCGGCGTCCCGGGCATGTAAGGAGCGCCCCCCACCATCGGCGCACCACCACGTATCGGAGCCTGAAGACCGAAGTTACCCGAACAGTTGTAAAGACAGGCGATGTTCCAACCCGAGCCATTCACAGGGCCAAAAATCGACCAGCCGGCGATGTCGGGCATCCCGTCATGATTGATGTCCCAGCCGGAACCGTTCACGGGACCGAAAATCGACCAGTTCCCGATATCATCCTTGCCGTCGTGGTTGATATCCCAACCGGATCCATTCACCGGTCCGAAAATCGACCAGCCGGAACCGCTCACAGGGCCGAAAATCGACCAGTTCCCGATATCATCCTTGCCGTCGTGGTTGATATCCCAGCCGGAGCCGTGCACCGGTCCGAAAATCGACCAGCCGGAACCATTCACGGGACCGAAGATGCTGGCCTGCGCCGTTCCGGCAAATCCGAGCGCCATCACGGCCGAAAGCAGCAGTTTTCCAATTTTGTTCTTGTGCGTTGTCATGATCTTGTCCTCAAGCAGTTTCTTACTCATCCCATCCTGGACTGTTTCCGTTCCGCAAAAAGGGCGGGCATGCCCCGGACTTTGGAAGCACTCCGAATGCCCTGCCGATGTTCTTGATAATGTTGTGAAAAATAAACTGCCGGAAACCGGTTTTGGAACGGATAACGCCACTTTGGTGTGACTGACGCCTTGCTCCGACCCTCAGAGGACAGGATCATCCGCGCTGGCTGAACCGGCAACCGGCAACTGTTTGCTTTCGAGAATCCTGCGCAATTCATCCACCTTCTTGCGACTGACCGGAAAAACCTGTTTTTCCACGTTGCGCAGCCTCGGGTTGCCATTGTGGAAAAAGAGTTCCTCCATCTCGTTCTTGTGCATCCAGATCGAACGGTGAATACGCAACCCATCGTTTGCGGGCAACATTCCTTCGGCTTCGTTCAGGCTCATGCGCAACAGCGCCTCTCCTGTTCGGGTAAGAACGCGCACATACTGGTTCTGTGCCTCTATCCGGCGGACCGGCGCCCGGACATCCTGTGGCAACAGAAGCTCCAGATTGCTGTCGGGCAGGGTCAGCGGTCGCCAGAGCGGCAACAGCTCAGGTTGCCTCGACAGCCGCTTTCGCACCGTGTCTTCGAAATAGTAGGTCAGCAGAGAAACCGAAATGACGATCATGACGATTGTCGTCAGCCAGTAGTATAGCACCTGGAAACCGTCTGAATCGGGAAAAACCGCCAGAAAAAAAGCGGTTTCGACACCCGCCAGGACCATGTAGAAAACCGAATTCACCCATACGAAGGGTATGTTGCGCGACAATCCCCATCGCAACACAGAGGGCAGCAGGAGATATCCGGCCATATAATAGAAGAGGATACCCCCGGCATTGTATATGGCACGCCAAGGCAATGTCGCATCCTGCATCCTGTCACCCGGCGCAAAGATCGTGGTAAAAAGCCAGACAAAGCCGACCACAAACAGACAGGACCGGTTTCTGTATATGTCAAGAACCAGCCTCCGGAATTCATGATCGGACGCCACGATGTCCCCCAGCACCGCGGACGGTTTTCTATTTGTGCCCATAGCTTGTTGCACGTTGGTTCTTCTCTTGGGTCAATGGCCGGTGTAGCCGCCAATCTGGTATAAAGCCGAAAGCGACGCAATACCCGAAATCGAACCGCCCCGCATTCCGGCTACGGAGTTTTGCCGGCCAGATCGGCCTCTAGCCCCTTGCGCACGACCCCTTCGCAATAGGCGGCGAGGGCCTTGCGGGTCCCGAAATCCGCGGCGCGCACCGGTGCGTGGAAGGTGACGCGCACGCGGCCGCCGCGCGGGCAGGCCAGAACGGTCAGGATATGATCGAGGAAACCCATGTCGCCCCACCAGCCATAGAATTCCGGTATCTCGCCCTGCGGTGCGTAATAGGTGACGGTGGCGGGCTGGACCCAGACGTGGCCGACCAGTTCGGGCGTGTGGAAAACGCTGAACAGGGTGGAGCGGAATTTCAGGACGCGCATGCCGTCGGTGCTGGTGCCCTCGGGGAAAAAGCAGAGCTGCTCGCCACGGTCCAGCCGTTCCAGCAGGGCCTGCTGGTGTTTCTTGGCGTGGGACTGGCGGCGTTCGATAAAAAGCGTGCCGGTGATGCGGCCGAGGAAGCCGATCAGGGGCCAGTTGCGGACTTCGGCCTTGGCAACGAAGGAAACGCGCGCCGCGGCGTTGAAGCTGAAAATGTCGATCCACGAGGCGTGGTTGGCAACCAGCGCCCCGCCCTGTCCCATGTGTTTGCCGCGCAGTTCCAGCTTCAGCCCGCAGAGGAACAGCCCCATGCGCGCCCAGATCTGCGCGATGTATTTTGTCACCCGCAGCGGCAGGAATTTCTCGATACCGTAGAACAGCAGATAGACGACCAGCAGGATGCCGGTGCCCAGCAGCATGGCGAGACCGCGCAGGATTACGCGGGGCCACTGGTGCCATTTCGGCGGTGCCAGCTCCGGCTCCCATTCGCCGAACCACTCCATTATTTGCGCCCGCGGGTATAGAAAGCGCGGTATTTCTGCACCATTTTTTCCGTATCCATGATCAGGCATACGTCGATAGTATTGAAATCATGGTCGATGAAAGCACCCTCGCCGACAAAACCGCCGAGGCGCAGATAGGCCTTGATCAGCGAGGGAATCTGTTTGAGCGCGCGGGTTTTGTCCACCTGCCCGGGCGGCAGCACATCCATCGGGGTGAAGGCGCGGGCGGTCACGCGCAATTCCGGCGGCGCGAGGTGGGCGTGGTGCAGGTAGGAGAGCGGTTCCGCCAGCGCGGCCGGGTCCGTGCCGTGAAAGCTGGCCACACCGAACAGAACGCGGATGTCGTGGCGCACCACATAATCGCCCAGCGCGTCCCAGAGCAGGTGCAGGCCTACCCCGCCACGGGCCTCCGGCGCGATGCAGGAACGGCCGAGTTCCAGCGTCTCCACCGCCAGGTTTTCCAGTTTCGACAGGTCGTATTCCGACGCGCCGTAAAAGCCGATCCCCTGTTTCGCCACCGAGCCGCGCATCAGGCGATAGACGCCGACCACCGCATCGCGCGGGTCGCCGGTCACCGTGGTGTCGATCAGCAGAAGGTGTTCGAACCAGGGATCGAACTCATCCATTTCCTGACGCAGGGCCTGTTCCTCGACGCTGGCCCGCGCGCCCATTTCCTCGACAAAGACGCGATAGCGCAGGCGCTGCGCGGCGGCGATGTCTTCGGGGGTTTCGGCCAGCCGGACCTGAAATCGGGATGGGTCGGTTTTCATACAGGCTTGGCCTCCGGCCGCTGGTCACCACGGGTGTTGCGCGGGCAATCTAGCAAAATCCGGCGGATTCGCAACCGGTGCAAGGCATCAGCGCAATGCAATTATAGGTTGTAATTTTTGGAATTAACCTTACCTTAACGGTTTGAGTCGAGATTACCCCTGCCCGCAGCGGGCGCGAGGTCGAGAAGGATGACGGAGCCGTTGATGACTACTTTGCCGCACTGTTCGAAATTGACCGTGATGCGGTCACCGATAACCGATTGCACCTGTCCCGTTCCCCAGTCGGGACAATCGGGGTGGCGCACGAGGTCGCCGGGTTGCAGAAACTGGTTCATCGCCGCCCTTCCGGTGTTGGCATGACCGCGCCCTCGATAGACGCGCTGGTGTCGTCGCGGATATGTCACGACCTGATAAGCCCTGTCGGGGCTATCGGCAATGGTATCGAATTGCTGGAGGAAATGGCAAGCACCCTGCCCGAGGTCGGGCTGATCGCCGACAGTGTGGAAAACGCCAAGGCGAAGCTGCAGTTTTTCCGTATCTGTTTCGGGCAGAGTTCCGACGGGGCGGTGCTGGGCCGGCCGGAGGTGGAAAAGACCGCGGCCGCAATGCTGGAATCGGCGCGGATGTCCCTGCGCTGGGAAGGGCTGGAGGAGGCCACGCCGCGGCGCGAGGTGAAACTGGTGTTTCTGGTGTTGCTTTGCGTGGAAACGGCGCTGCCGCTGGGCGGGGACATTGCGGTATCCCAGGCCGGCGGTATCTGGACGGTCGATGTCGCGGCCCCGCGGGTGCAGGCGGGGGATGCGTGGAAAATTCTGGAATGGCAAATGCCGGTGGAACCGGTGCAACCGGCGCTGGTGCAGTTTCCGCTGGCCCGCGATCTGGCGCGCGATCTGGGCCGGACGGTGGATATGCAGGAAACCGGCGAAGGGCTGCGGGTTACGCTATAGGCTTCAGCCCGTCGCGGAAGCGGCGCATGTTGACCTGATACGACAGGGCCGAGGCGCGCAGGCTCTCGACGGTTTTTTCGTCAAGCTGGCGAATGACCCGTGCCGGTGCGCCGACGACCAGCGAGCCGTCGGGGATTTCCTTGCCCTCGGTGACCAGCGCGCCGGCCCCGATCAGGCAGTTGTTGCCGATCTTCGCGCCGTTCAGAATGGTGGCGCCCATGCCGATCAGGGTGTTGTCGCCAATGGTGCAGCCGTGCAGCATGGCCTTGTGCCCGATGGTGCAGCCCTGCCCCACGGTCAGCGGGAATCCCATGTCCGTGTGCATGACGGTGTTTTCCTGCACGTTGGAACCCGCGCCGATAGTGATACGCTCGTTATCGCCGCGCAGGGTGCTGCCGAACCAGATGCCGGTGGCCGCGCCCAGCACCACATCGCCGATGATATTGGCATCCGGCGCCACCCAGAAATCGCCGTTTTCGGGAAATTGCGGCGCGCGGCCGTCGAGTTCGTAGATCATTTGCGGCGCTCCTCGAATTCCGCGTTCAGGGATTGCACGAAGGGGACCAGTTCGGGGCGGCGGTCGCGGCGCAAACGCTCGGCGGTCAGGATAGCGCGCAGATTGTTTTCGGCCCGCTCCAGGTCGTCGTTGACCAGAACATAGTCGTATTCGGCCCAGTGGCTGATCTCGTCGCGGGATTTGTCCATGCGTCCGGCGATGGTCTCGGCGCTGTCCTGCCCGCGCTTTTCCAGACGTTCCTCCAGCGCCTCGATCGAGGGCGGCAGGATGAAGATCGAGACGACGGCGTCCTTCAGCGGCGAATTGCGGATCTGCTGACCGCCCTGCCAGTCCACATCGAACAACACGTCGCGGCCTGCGGTGATCGCCGCCTCGACCGGAGCGCGGGGGGTGCCGTAGAGATTGCCGAAAACCTCGGCATGTTCCAGCATCTCGCCATTGGCG